>Ga0056115_1001117_pt1 | contig 12351 bp, 13 predicted proteins | sample WorMetOlspDAHAB1_FD_77007 | JGI IMG/M metagenome (GOLD analysis project Ga0056115, IMG submission 77007) | Marine gutless worms symbiont microbial communities from Max Planck institute for Marine Microbiology, Germany - Olavius sp. DAHAB.1 ... | reverse complement strand
GGGTCCGTGAATTTTCCGTGAATTTCTGAAACTCTTCCGTGAATTTTCCGTGAAATTGGGCATATTTTCAGAAACCTCCCGTGAAATCACGCATTTTTCTCCGTGAATTAGGTTGGTCCCTACATATACTGTTTGCTGACATCTGCTTCTCTGCAATTTTATTTCGGTTTTGTTAAGGTAGCCTTATGTGGCTGCTCCGTCACCATACGGTTCTGATTCTGACTCTGTTTCAGTGCTTCATTAACGCATTTTGATTCATTGATCGTTAGAATTTTCTGATTGAAGGTTTGGTCATCATTGATGCAAAGCATACATAATGTATTCATACTGTTTGTTCATTAATTCATTGGTTTGTCAGTGTATACTAGCAGGGTTACAGAAAAACAGTGGCTGGATTGTCATTAAATTTTGGGGTGTTGGTTGAAAGTAGTGATAGCACAAATCTATAATGTCTGTGGACTGATGTGTAAGTCTATTGATCACGTGCCTCTGTGTACTTTGTAGCATATACACACATTTTGTGAAGTAACTGCCATGTCATTTGATCATGTAGATATTTGTACTTTTTCTAGGCGTTTGAGTCGGAGATAAAGTCGAACAAGGACCAGCTGGAGAAACTGATCAGCGATGGTGACAGAATTAAAAGTGAGAAGCCGGATCTTGGGAGTGTTGTTGATCCAAGGCTGGATGAGCTGCGACGGCAGTGGAAAGACCTGGAGGACACGACAGCTGAGAAGGGAGAACGTCTGTTTGATGCAAACCGCCACGTGCTCTACGAACAGAGTGTTGACGACATTGACGGCTGGATTAAGGACATTGAGTCACAGATTGTGACGGAAGACGTTGGCCATGATCTGACGACTGTCAATCTTCTCGTTCAGAAGCAGAATGTTCTTGAGGTGAGGCAGCTGTCACGTAGTGTGTAACATATAAAAACCATACGATAAACATTATTTTTTATCTGTGTCAGTACACAGCAGCTGTCTGTTAAGATACAAATATTCTTTTTCCAATTGGCTTTAACTGCAAATTTAGAGACATTGGTCAGCAAACCGTCATTTATTTCCATAGTTTTGCTGTATTTACTGTTGTTTTAAAGGTAAACGGTTTTAGTGTGCCTGCATTCTACATGTGGTAGGTACTCTAGAAATTTTGTGATGATGATGATAAGGAGGCTGTGTGTTGAATTGAACAGAGTCAGCTGAAAGTGAAAGAGGTTCAGGTTCAGGCGCTTGAGACGCAGGCTGCAAAGCTGCGCGACATCGACCCTGAGAAGGAGCAGATGCTGTCATCTCGCAAGGTGGAGGTCGAAGAGAAATTCCAGCGTCTGATGGCGCCACTTGTTGATCGTCGCAAGAAACTCGACCAGTTCAAGCGCGTCCAGCAGGTTCAACATAATAATAACAACAGTAATCATACCAGTATAAGCCTGTGTTTATTAATTGGGCTTATATCAGTCAGTTACTAGCTACAGACTAAGAATTTTTTTGTTTACAAAGTAAACAAAAAAAATTCTTAATAGTGACTGGATGTGGCAGATTAATGAGCATGTAGCTTTTTGAGTGTATTGGTGTGATAGAATAAACTGGGTACATCTGTTGCTGCTGAGAACTACCGTGATATTTTTCGTCCATCACTGATGGAAATGTAAAGCCACTTTTTATAAATTTTATAGGTGACCAGCGTTTCATGCACCCTTCCTGCATTTAGTATAAAGAGAATTGTGGACCTAGCCACACTTGACCAACACTGTACTGATGAATCAGCATCAGCATTGCTGGGTCTGGAATATATTATCTTGATTGCAATTTGTAAATTGGTTTTTAAGTGGTCGTGTGACTGCATGTATCAACTTATGAAACTGACATTGAGCATTTGTTGGGTGCAGTTCCTGCGTGATGTGGAGGATGAGAAGATGTGGATCAATGAGCGCCTGGCGCGTGCAAAGTCGCCCAACTACGGCAACTCCCTGCTCAGCGTTCAGATGCTGCTTGGCAAGAATCGGACGCTGCGTAACGAGATTGACAGTCACGAGCCGACAGTCATCGGCGTTGTCGATTTGGGTCTGTCGATGATTGAGGAAGGACATCCTCAGTCAGATGAATTCCAGCAGCAGATCAATGAGCTCAATACATTGTGGGCAGATCTGCAAAATGCTGTCGACCAGCAGAAATCTCGCATAGAACAGTCCGAAGTTGCTCAGCAGGTCTGTTGCAGAGCACGTCAGTAATTGCTGAGGACTAGAATACTTGTATCGTGTTGTCCATATTAGTCACTAGTTGTAATGGAGCCGTTTTGGCTGCGGCTTAATTTTGTTTCATCTTATTTTCAGGTGTCTTTCGTGTTGCACTTAAAATGCTGATAGTAGCAGTTGAAAACTTTTTATTGCACATGTGGGATGAATACCCGTTTTAAAAATTGTTTTATTCATTTCTTTTGGTCCTGTTTTTTCAAGTCCTCTGTTTTCTAGTCAGTTAAATTGGTCCTGCATTTTACAGTGCCTCCACTTCAGTCTGTTGTCCTATTTATTACACCATTTTCCAGTCCCACATTCCAGATTCAGTGAAACGCCGAGTCAGAAGCAGGAGTTTAGGTGAACAGTGCAACCATTAACATTAGCTGAATGGCACCTTAACAAAAGATTTCAACTCTTTGAGTGCTTTTCTGGCTTGATTGCATTATTCCTTGTCATTGTGTCACTGTTGCAGTACTTGTTCGACGCTGGCGAGTCGGAAGCGTGGATGAGCGAACAGGAGTTGTACATGATCAGTGAAGAGCGTGCTAGAGACGAGGTTGGTGCTGGCAACATGCTCAAGAAGCATGCGAATACGGAGAAGACGGTGGAGGATTATGCAGACGTCGTACGTCAACTCGGAGACCGAGCACGCCAGCTGATTGACCAGGATCATCCTGACAAGTTTGTATCCAGCTTTCCAGCTTATTTACAGATTAAACTCCATCATCAGTGGTGAGCTGTGCTCTGGAGCACAGCCATTTTCATCATTTTCTGCTGCCTTTTTGTGCATTCGTGAACACACTACCGTATGGAGTACAGAGGTAATTGTTGAGACGTGGAATGTCTTTCTCCACAGTTCGTATTAATGTCCGATATGCTCGTTCGGTAGAATGTTTCTGGTTACAGTTTTAAAAAATTCTGGTCCATTAGTGTCGTCACTTATTAAGCAAGAAAAGAATTCCCTCACTGCAACTAATTACTTTTGCATGCATGAGTATGCGTATTGGCACAAGTGTAGACACGTCTTCAGTGGCCGATGAAGTTCAATTATTCTTCTGATACAAACAACAAGGTCTGACGTAATGCATGCATGTAGCCATTAATTGCACTTATGATGATATTTCCTCTTTACTCTACAATCTTCTGTGTGTTCTTTAGGCTTCAGTTGACACAGGCGTTGTGATATCACTAATGTTGTGGTGTATGTGTTGCCATGCAGAGATGCTATAGCAGTCAAGCAGGCGCAGGTCGATAAGCTGTATGCCAGCCTGAAGGACCTTGCGGGCGATCGACGATTGAAGCTTGATGAAGTGCTGAAGCTGTACATGCTCAACAGAGACATTGAGGACCTTGAACAGTGGATTGCAGAGCGCGAGGTGGTTGCAGGTTCTCACGAGTTGGGACAGGATTTCGAACACGTTACGGTATGCTCTTCTCATTCTCGGCATTTTGGCAAGATCGAGGCGTAGTATTTGTTTTTATCATTTTAATATCTGATACTACTTCCATTATGGGAATCAATATTTAACTGATTTTTCAGATGTTGTAAGGCATGCATCAACTTCCCCAATGGTTGGATCCATGTAGCAGAAATATTACTGTATTGAATCTGACTTATTCGGTATTTGTAATAAATTTTGTATGAAAGTGGAAATTAAGATGGTAGTATTAATTATTGTGCCTTGGATATGAATTTTGCAGATGCTGCGAGATCGGTTCAGAGAGTTTGCACACGACACAGAGTCTATCGGTCAGGAACGAGTTGCAGCTGTCAACGAAGTGTGCGATCGGCTGATCAGCAGTGGTCATTCAGACGCAGCTGTCATTGCTGAGTGGAAGGATACTATCAACGAATTGTGGGCGGATCTTCTGGAAATGATTGACACTCGGACACAGATGTTGGCCGCGTCATATGAACTGTTCAAGTTCTACAATGATTGCAAAGAGCTGCTGGAACGAATCCGCGTGAGTTCATTGCAGCGCAGTTGAATGCTGTGTGTGATGTTGCATTGTGTACTTGTGCCATGTTCTTTTGAACTCATAGTTTATGGACGATCATTCATTCCAGTTTGGCACCTTTCTCATTCAAGCTTTTTGTACACAATATTATTGTCGAGGTTTCAGTTGAATTGGGCAACAAGGAGGGCATTCAACTGTACAAAAAATGTGTGGAGTTTTGATGGCAACCTAACTGGGGTGAAATTGCCACTTTGGTCCCTCATTCTACGTTAAAACACAGTTTTTCTGGTATTGGTTTGGCCAGGTTGTCCAGAAACGGGACTGTAAAGTGATTTTTGTGTACCGTATTAACCAGTGTATGTAATGGTACCGACTGATGAATGACATATGTCTGGCACTGATGTATTATCATACAGTGATGACTGATGAGACTGTCATTCGAGTGCTTGTACTTGTAGGACAAGGAAGTGCTGATACCTGATGAGGTGGGCAAGGACCCGCAGACTACTGCAGCACTTCAGCGGCGCCATGTTGCATATGAACATGAGCTTGTGGCTCTTGGTGTTCAGGTAAATTGACTGTTGTTGCTTATCACTGCGTTGACTTTATCATTTCATTTGGAGACTTAAAACTGCATGTGGCTGGCATGCACACTTTTCTGGTTAGTTAAGTGTCAAATACAGTTCAGGTCGTATTGGCCAGTATTGTTGGATTAGGATTTGTATCCTAAACAATATTGCTGATTGAATTTACTGATTTTCTTGTGCATTTTGTGGTATTATCTTACATGATATATTTATAGAGCCTGTAGATAATTTGAACCAAACTGCAACTGTTTTGTGGCTGTTTTGCTGGGTTAAACGAATTCTGAGGGTTAAACGAATTCTGAGTTTTGATGGAGCAGCAGAGATGATGACACTGTCACTAACTGGGATTTTTGAAGCAAATGCAACTGATAATTCGAACCGAACTGATAGTGTAGTTGTAGTAGTTGTAGCTTGTTCACCATTACATGCTGCTTTAGTGCCAATAGAAGTCACTTCACAGGCAGTGTGTGTGTACTGCAGGTTCAGCAGATCCAGGAGGCAGCAGCTACTCTGATAGTAGCATACAGCGGCGAGAAAGCTCGTGAGATCCAGAATCACGAGATGGAAGTTGTGAATGCTTGGCGCAATCTGCAGCTGCGCGTCGAAGGTCGTCGCACGCAGCTCGCCAACTCGACCGATCTTTACCGCTTCTTCAGCATGGCACGTGACCTGCTCAACTGGATGACGGATCTGTCTCGTCAGATGGAGTCTCATGAGAAGCCTCGGTATCAACGCATTATTAGTCGTAGGTTTTATTGATGCAGCAGTCACAGACTTCCACAAGTCTGTGTTGTGAAACAGTAAAAACATGATACTACCCTAGTAGTCCCAGTACTAACCAGGCTCGACGTAGCTTAACTTTGTCAGTGTGACATTGCTGTTGTCACTATGCTGAACAGCCAAGAGTCTTTTCGTACAAGTGCAGAACTCTAGAAAGGAAAAGTAGAAAAGGTTCATACTTCATATTTGTGGATTCTCCATGGCTGATGTTGAGGTTGCATTTGCCTTCAAACATGGTGTTATGTCATATAAAGATTCGTTGTTTGTTGCTTTAGACTTGTTTCATTGTTGCAGAGATTAGAAACAGCCAAGCAAACATTGTGAATGAGGCATTGTTGTTGTGGCAGTGACGTTTCGGGAGTTGAGCTGCTGATGAACAACCATCAGAGTCTGAAGGCGGAGATTGATGCCCGAGCGGAGAACTTTAGCATTTGTGTCAACCTCGGCAAGGACTTGCTTCATCGCAGACATCCTCGTTCTGATGAGGTCACCCCAACACTTTTTATTGCGTTATGTGACACTGTTCTAATTCAACTAAACAAGATTAGATTCAGAGACTGAAAATTATAACGTATTTACGGAATTTAGTTATAGAAAGTTAAACAACATAATGTTTGCGAATGTGTACTCTAACAACACTCGACACAATGCAGTGGCGCTTTATATATTGTTGTGTTACTATTATTATTATTATTATTATTATTATTAACTTGCCGCTGTATGCTGTTTGGACTATTCAGTACGTGAAGCAAAATGTCACAGAAATGAAATATGGAAGATCAGGCAACAGTTTGAACATGTTATTGTTACAGTATGTCATTTTCAGTGGATGGTGTTTCTACCACAATTGTTCTGGTGCAGTTTTTTAACGTTTGTATTTGTATACTAAACTGGTGGTTACATCGTTTGAGCAGGTTCGTGAGAAATTAACCCAGTTGGCTACAGAGCGAGGAGGCATTATGGAGAAGTGGGAAGACCGATGGGAATACTTTCAGCTCAGTGAGTTCTGTTCTCGTACACATACATGCGTGTTTCAGGACAACAGGGTGGCCTGATATTAAAAGAGAACTAAGTTTGTAATTTATTTAACAAGAGGGATCATGGCGTTAGTTGTTGTCTATCAGGGGTGACCAGTTACTTGGCGACCACAAGCTGAGAGCTGTGGGAGAGGAGCGATCAGGTCTGTACGGGGCTGAGTGTTGGTAGACCGTGTCTTTCCCTACCCTACTCCTCGCTGCTGCTTTTGAGGCCTTCAGTAAGGCCCAGTGCTCGACCCATTATTGCACAACATTGTGGCATGTGTGTGTAAGTAAGTAAGAGGATTTCTAAAGTGCAGTTAAATGGGGGATTCACACTGCACTTTGGTCTCACGCGTGGGTCAAATAAAAATGTCTTTAGCAACTGTCTGAAACGGGTGTATGACAAGTCCAACTGAGGTCTGTCGGCAGATAGTTCCAGACATGTGGACCAGCTGCACTGAAGGGTCTGTCGCCAGAGTTTGTCACATTTAACTGATGAGAAGCCAGTGCATCTGGCAGAGAACTGCTGAGATGTGGTCGCATCACCGAGTGCCTGTCACCAACTTAGCGGCGTATGTGTGTGTGTGTGTGTGTTGGCATTATTAAGAATGTGTGAACGGCAGTATTGAAGGTGTTATAGTAGTCAGGTTTCCATTCCAAATGGTGTGCAAATACTGATTGATGATGACGACGATGATGATGACGATGATTAGCTTCTGTCCCCATGTAGTAGTTGATGTTAGTCTGAAGTAATTACATTTGTCATTGTTACTTCTTGAACTCTGCATCAGTAGCAGTTGCTGGTGTTATGTTATAATTCACTTTTGAAACGTTTGTTGACAGTTCTGGAAGTGTACCAGTTTGCACGAGATGCAGCTGTTGCCGAGAGTTGGCTGCTTGCACACGAGCCGTACTTGCAGAGTCAGGACTTTGGTGTGAGTATGCCGAGTAAAGATGTTCATTAACAACCATTATTATAAATATCTGACAGCGGGTTATTGTCTGCAAAGCTGGTGGCAAGCATAAAGATTGCTTTTCCTGAATGGTCATTGATTAAATATTTCTGCATAAAGAAGCTGAGAGTAGTTGCATGTTGACTGCAAAACTTATTCATAGAGTACTGAAAATCGGTTGAGTAATATTTACAATATTCTAACAGTAAACCATTCACAGTAATGCACTGAATATATCACTTTTTTGGTTCTAATAACTGATATCTAAGAAATGTGTGCATTCTAATTAGCTGGAGATGCGGAAGTTCAGTTGTAGATGTACACTGTTTACAGAGACTTAGCAGTTCCTCTATTATTTATTAGTATTCTGCTTAAATATCATTGTATAAAACCAGCAAAGTTTGAAGCTTGTCAGTTTAAGGTATTCTGTGAAATTGCTGTTTTGATAGTGTCCACTGCCTGTAAAGATCGAGTAACTTTTTTGCTGGTGATGTTTTGATCTTGTGCCATTCTGTAGGATTCACTGGCTGCAGTTGAGATGCTGTTAAAGAAACATGAAGCATTCGAGCGATCATCAGCAACTCAGGAAGAAAGATTTCAGGCGTTGGAACGACTGACTACGGTAAACTGCTGTTATCAGTAGATTGCTCTTTGCTTTTTAATAAAGTTCATTAACCACATGAATTATTTTGTTTTGTTTTACGTTACCTTTGAATTTGTTCTGATGATTTTCATTGTGCAGCTGATCAATTTTTCATGAAGCATATTCAGTGAACTATCTGAAAACTGTGTGGTAAGTTTTAAGCCAAATGATTTAAGTATGTTGCAGGATTGTTTTTCAATTCACTTAGGTATTACCATAATTATCCATGGGTGTAGTGATTTTGGAGCTGACAGGTGCTGCTAGTCATAAATTCAGCGGCGAGTTGCAATTTTGTCTCCTAGACTTGTAATAGTATTCCTGTGACAACATTCCTGGCAGTACAGCTTCACTAGCTTTGCTGTCACCAAATTTATACTGTTAAGTGACTGACAGTATGTGAGAATGTCTTGCTCGTAGTAGTTACGTAGAAGTTGACTGCAAGACTTAAATTGCAGTGCAGTACGTACAACCCTCACATTGCATGTGATGACAGTAGCAAAGAGAGTAGACAGTCTGCTTTTGTGAGACGCGTTTAATTTGCAGTGCAGTGTGTTCATGCTTTGGATTGCTGCACAGTTCGAGTTGAGAGAGCGCCAGAAACGAACGCATCCAGACGCAGTACAGCGTCGCCGACAGAACTACGTCCAGCATTACATGGAGCAGTTTGTGCCGCCTCCTGAGGCTTTGTATGTTGTTTGCATATATTTGTTTGATTATTGTTTAAATATGTACATTAGATACACATGAAAATTTTTGGCATTTTTGTGCACATTATTTGTATGCATAGTATTTACTTATATTTGTTCGTTTGTAGACAATGTAACGGGTGAGGGGTATTTGGTGTGATGCCACAGATCTGGTCCAAATTTTCAAAGAATCTTAGGATTTTCCCAAGTTTGTCCATAATCCTTAGCTTTTTTCTAACTTTGCAGAAGCAAAATTCCTATTTATCTGTTGCCATTGGTGATTATGTCATTAGTTTGCATATCATAAATGAAGAAGAATAAGACTAGCATGTTATGCCATAGATCAAGGCTGTACAATGCTAGGTTGTGCTAAAATTACTCTGTTCTTGTTGTCGTTGTTGTTGACAACAACTTGTCATTAGTTTCATGCAACTGTTTCCTAATTTGTATAAAGTTCGTTCCAATTTCAGTTTATAGAAGGTTTCTTCCAAGTTCTTCCGCCTCCGAGTAAACAAGGCTCGTGACCCGTGACCACTAAGTTGTGAATTGGTGTCTGTGCTGTAGACATGCGCAGCCTGAGCCAAGTCGTGCTTTGGAACCAACGGCTGCCAGACCAGAAGCTGCTGGTTTGTATCTGCTGGCTTTGTTACAGTAGCATATTACCAGGTGGTGCATACAAAGTGGAATCACACTAGCTCTTCGAAAGCTTCACTGGCAACACGTGAAGTAAAGAGTGCAATATAAGCTCTCGCTGTCGATGCTTTGTGACGTGGCTCTGTGGTTAAGACGTCGGTCTGTAGCTGGCGGACTTTCCCTGATCTACGCCTGATCCACGGTTGACGTGTGACCACTTCGAGGGTAAGGCGTTCGCTATGGGTCAACCAACTAGGCCAACTCATCCTTCCATCCCTACAGGGTCAGTAAATGAGTAGTAATCCATGTAATTACATGGATCACGAGGGTTGCGACCATTAAACAGCAGACTAGGGCGGGGCATAGCTGTTAGCTGCAGGCCGGGGCCCGTGGGCGCAGGCCTAGCCTGCAGCCTATAGGCTGTACTTCCGCTCTGTCTGTGACGATAGTGTATTGGAAGATGATTGTTTCATAACAATATGCTATACAAAAATTCACTTTCACTTACACGATGGGATGTTGTTCAGCATACCTACACAACGTTTTCCCCCCCATCTCTTGGTTCATCCCATTGTTTATGTTCTTCCACCAACAGCATCCACATCTTCTCCATTGCCAGAACTGCACCAAGCGAGCTTTCTAAACTTCCTGTTCCGCATCCAGGAACTCTATTCCTCTACATATACAACAACCCACAGAGACCCTTGTTTTTAAGCGACGACTGAAATCTTACTGTTTATAAGTTGGATTTACTCTAACCATACTGTGATTAGTGGCAGCGCACAATGAATTCTTCGTTTATTATTATTGTTATCTTTCATTTCATTAACCATGTACATCACGTCATGAGAAAATGCGATATGTCAACGGCACTCTTCAAAATAATCAAACAGTGACTGTCGTGCACTAACGGTTACCAGTAAGGCCAGTCCAATTCTCAGTTGACTGAATTGTTATCAGCTCGTTACCACATAGATGATGTTCATTGTCTGAATCTGCTGTCAATAGACAAGCTGGATGGATAGAGTATTTTTTTGTTTCAGCAGCCTCAATTCAAAGAAAAAAACTACTTGAGCAAATGATTGTGTACGTTTCACTTTTTATGCACCACTCAATACTTTATAATAATGTTAGTAATGACTGGTTAATGGTTTGTGTTTACTGTTACTATTACTGAGTACATACCTTTGCACATCCTGGAATATATTAACGTTGTGGTCATTTGTTGACGGTAATCAGTTGATATTTGCTGTTTGCAACTGAGTATGTGAAAGGGGCTGATACGTCAGTAAATGTTGTGTTACAATGTAATGACATAGCGGTGGCAGTTACGACAGCGGTTGTAGCAGGCCCACCGCCTGCAGCCGGTGATGATGTTGACTCTGCTAAACCAGTGCAGCGTGCGTCAAGTGCAAAGTGTAAGTGCCACGTGGGCTTTGATTGCCGCAGCTGTGGTGTCGGCATTTGCTTTCAGTGGCCAAGTGCTTTGCTGTCTGCTTCTCTGCAGTTTCCGTCGTTAGTATCAAATAGCTGTGCTGTAGGAAGAGTCGAAGTGCCAAGTCACAGTTTAGATTTATTAGGACTAGTTGTGCAGCTCGGCAAAAATGCATGCTCATATCTATGGTAGTAAAAGGTAAAATGTAAAGGCATAACACTTATATAGCGCCACAAGCGGCAACTGCAGCTTCAGTACATGTAGCTCTGTTCATCACAGGCTAGGGTGGACGTGCAGCATATAGACTGTAGGCTAAGCCAGCACACATTGGCTAGCTTCACAGCTAAACAACCACACGCACAGTCCCGGTCTGCTTTTTAATGGTCTCCACCTCTGTAATCCATGTAATTACATGGATTACTACTCATATACCGACTCCGAAGGGATGGAAGGTGAGTGAGTAGAGTTTAACGCCCCACTCGACACAATATAGGTCATTTCGGAGGGAGTTGGCCAGATTGGTTGACCCATAGCGGAACCTTACCCATGAAGTGGTCACATGTCATCCATAGATCAGGCGTAGATCAGGGAAAGTTTGCCAGTTAAAGACAGGTGTTCTAACCACTGTGCCATGCCGCCAACCTAATATAGTAGTAGTAGCAATGTGGTACAGTCTACAATGGCACAGCATGGGTTTGATTGTTAAAATTATTTGTTCACAATTTTAGTGCTTAGTGACGTATTTTTACTTCTAAGAAATGATATTAAACTGTAGGTTAAGATGATTCAACCAATGCGTTCATTCACGTGTCCGTTATAAGTACAAGAAATTATATAATAACTCGAAGCTTATCATACACACACGGTCCATGCAGCTGTCATTATTTTTTAAATCTATGTTCATTGATTTTGGCACAATGTTCTCAGCTATTGCAGTGATGCAGTGTGCGGATTAACACCATATGACAAGCTGCGTACTTGACAGAGCTGTGCTACTGTTGATCCTTATACTGTGTGCTAAGTACATGCAAAAAGAGGCTTTAAATGTTTTGTGTATGATGGCTTGCTTTGCACAATAAATGGACGAAACTGGTTTGCCATATTGAAAAAGCAGCATTCTAGTTAAGTGGCTTTGCTCTGTGTGCTAAGAGCCTACTAGTATGTTGTTAGTATTAATAAGGCTTTCAGTAAGTGAATTAAAGAGAGATATTGTTATAGTATTGCTATGCCAGTTGGATTGTGCTTGCTAAGATAGCACCAGCAAATGTACGAATATGAAACAGTTGTTGTAAATAGTTTAAATTTGTTGCTTGTTCGTGATATTACTTCACTGGTAGTCTTCTTTGATTTTAGTGAGTCATATAGATAGAGTCTGTTGGTGACTCAGTATCTCTAGATCTACAATTTAATGCGAGCAAAT
>Ga0056115_1001116_pt1 | contig 12353 bp, 8 predicted proteins | sample WorMetOlspDAHAB1_FD_77007 | JGI IMG/M metagenome (GOLD analysis project Ga0056115, IMG submission 77007) | Marine gutless worms symbiont microbial communities from Max Planck institute for Marine Microbiology, Germany - Olavius sp. DAHAB.1 ... | reverse complement strand
TTTCAGTCTATGTGGATCTGTGAAACAAAGCTCTCGTGTATTAAGACCGAAATATTATTATTATTATTATCTTAGATATACTGAGACGTAAGTACACTTACGTCGTAGTTTGCATGTCTTTAATTATAAATTGTACTTCTAATACCGCGGTATTTTCGACAGCGGTATTCAAGCATCATCTCCAGTGCGGTATCGATTAATGCGCACGCCAACTAGAAGTTCGATGTCAGCCGAAGCATGACTCGAACGCCTCGGGCAGCCTCGGCCCAGTCCAGCTCCACGCCCATACCAGTCTATCAGCTGCCCATTAGCGGGCTGGTTAGTATTTCCGGGTGGCCGGTTCCGTGGTGTTGCAGAAGGTGCAGTGTGCGAAATACAGCTGAAGGGGTTAGGGTTACACTTTGATTTCGCCGCGGCCCGCGGTGGCGGAGGGTAGGTGGTGTCACAGGTCTGGCATCATAATAAGCAGCACACAGAGCAACAAAACTCTAGGGCCAAATACATGGTCCAGTTCAAAAAATATATATAAAACGTAAAGTCATCGATGCACAAAAAAGGAAAAGACTTACTGTCATATTCCTATTTAGCAAAGCCTGGATTACATGTCACTGTTGCATTTACTGCATTTTCTGTATGTATTCAGGGGCGTCATTTAGGGGGAGGGCTGCGGGATTTTTGATACCAATTTTCCCTGTAAATTGTACCTTGATTAAACGTCGTGAAACAGTGTTACTGCTGAAAGAACAATACGTAACTGTTGGATTCGTAGGGCCTGGGCAAACTATGCTTTTGCCAATATTTCGTAATTGCATATTGTAAACAGTCAGTGTAAACACGCGTAAAATGTAACGCAGACATTTTTCAGTTTAATAAATGAGCGTGTGGTAGTGAAAAACCGTCAATTCAGTCCATCCATCTGTGATCATCGTTACTCTACTTGAGTCCTGCATAAAGAATAATTACAAAATTTTGGTCACCAAATGGCCTTTAATGTGTAAACTGCACGAGATTTGGTCGGTTGATTCTCAGGAAAATCATTAAAATTGTTGCCACCAGATGTCACATTTTTAGTCTGAAATGCACCAAATTCGATTCCGGATAGGGCTCCGCCCCAGACCTCGCTGGGGTAGCTTACAGCGCTTCCCCAGACCCCTGGCTGGATTTCAGGGGTCCTACTTCTAAGGGGAGGGAAGAAGCGGGAAGGGAAAGAGGGAAGGAAGAGGGAAAAGGGGAGAGGAGAAAAGGGGCGGGGAGGGAGCTGAGACCCCCAACGATTTACTGAAATGACGCCACTGTATGTTTTGCACGCCAGTGGCTGAATAAAAATTAAAAATAGGCCTACACATATTAATAATTCCCGCCCAGCGTTGCACGTGAGGACCGTTCAACCCTACACTCCCCGTTCGCGGTTGTTATCGCCGATGAGTGACTGCTATACTTCAAGGATCAAAGCTAGAATCCACGCAATCGGCCGGTCCACACGTCGCCCGCAGCCAGTCAGTGGGCCACACCCAGCCACATGCCGTCGTCGGTCGGAAATCGACAGAAATTCGACCCGAAACGCCGCTGCACTGGTACTAAGAAGCAAGTGCAGACCATAGGCGTATCCATAAGGGTCGGGTCCCCCTCAGAAATTTGGTCAGGGTGTCTGCGGGGGTCCGTGTCTGTGCCAACGACGCTTACACTCACTCGAAACAAGTATTATGGTGGACAAAGGTGAATATATAATATTTCAAGGGGAAAATACCCCGAAAAAGACCCCGGGAAACGCAGACAAGGGGCAAAACGACAAAATAGGACACGGGAAGACTGAGGGATGGAGAGGAGGGAAAGGAGAAAAAAAGGAAGGGGAAGGGGAAGGTAGAAAAAGGGACGGGCCCACCAGATTTTAGAACATGGATACGCCTATGGTGTTTACGTTTCCATTTTGCGATATGCAAGTCGGTTTAAAATCGTAAAAATGCCGATTAAACATTAAAGACGTCTGTTTTCCTCATCCTATTTGATGTCTTCCAAGCCATTACTGATTAACTTCCGGCAGTCGATCTTCTATCTGTTGGTGTCCGTCTCCCCAGTGCATATCATGAAAGAGAATGGCAATGTGACGACAGGTGTTGCGTGCTGTACAGTTGTCGGCGAGTCTAACGTTCGCACATACTCATTCGCCGGTTCGACTTCAATTCGCACAACTACAATAATTGTCTCAAAAACGTCCACCCCTCCCCCGTTTAATTTTTGAATGACTCTGTAAAAACTGAATCGATTTCAATAATTTTTGGTGTACAATATCCCGAGGAAATTTCACATAAGAAAATTCTAAACTCGCCCACCTCACCCGAATAATGTCGCCGCACTACATTGTGAAACGCAAAAGTAGCTGTTTGCAGTGTATAATGGTTATTATTATAATATAAATGTCTTACTCCACCGGCACATAACGAAATAAGTATCCATATCACTTTTATATACTGTGATTTTGTCTGCAATGTTCAGTTAACTGAAGTTACAGGGTGGCCAAAAAAGTAAGCCACCGCCAATTTTTCAAAAAAATCGTACTAAAGATTGCCAACCAGATTAGATTTCTTCGTAAAGTTGAAGTATGATTCAAGCACTATAATACAATCCGTTGGTAATAAATATTCTGTTCGTGACCTACTTTTATGACGTCATTATCAATGCCCGACCCGCAAAGTAGTGATATGCGTCAAATGCATTAAATGGTATCAGCTCGCCTTAGCCAGCTGTAAATTCCATTCCTAAATCTTCTTTTAGATGGAGATTTATGTATAAATTTCTTAGATTGCCATATTTTCTCTTTTTTTCTTGTTTTGCATCACGATTTTATCATATACATTGATTTTACCCATATCGCAGCTTCAAACACAGCAACTGATGACGTCACAAATTAGGTCATACATAGAGTATTCAATGCGAACATATAATACTTTTGTACTCATTTTGTAATCAAAATTGGTGAAAAATCTAGCCTGGTTGATGATTTTAATACGATTTAATGATGATTTCCGGTCGATGTGTTGTGTGTGTGTGTGGTCGACTATCCGGGAAGCAGCACCAGATTTGCTGTTATTCACAAGGTAGCGCGGCGACATTATTCAGGTGAAGCGAGCGAGTTTATAATTTTCTGATGTGAAATTTTTTCTGGATTTTGTGCACCAAAATTATTACAATCGTTTCTTATTTTCGCCGAGTTATTCAAAAAAATAAAAAGAGGGACGTGTTTCGAGACATAGTGTGCAGCCAGCATACATAGAACCTCTGAAAGTCAGTTGACGAAAGCGTCGACTGGAGATACCGGTACTGGACATTCTCTACCCCTCCAGACAAAACTCCGGAACAATCACCCTCTGGAACAGAACTCCAGCTAAAACAAACCTCCCAAAAATTCGCCCCTTTCACCGAGTTGTGTATGGTAGCAGAAAGTGTATTATGCTTAATAGAGAGATGTGTCAGAAGGGATTGTTGCTTTGATGTTGCCGGTCAGTGAGGACGTGAGAAGTCGTGGGGTGTACTTTTACTTTTTTTGTCTTTACAGTTCTTTTATCATTTAAATATTAATTTTAGGCTCTTGTGTGCCATGTGCACGATGTTTATAATAAGTAAATAATAACACTAACCCTTTCCGTCATTTAATCCCCTAGTGCTACACTGGGGATCAGTGTCCGAGGGGACGAATGTCCTCGAACCACAGATACCAGCATATCTTCTTCGGCAGGTGCGCGTGGCGTCATGCTAATGACTCATGCTGATGACTCGATGAAATTTGATAGCTGGTCGACGACGAGTTGTCAACACTCAACAGAACTAATTAACGTCTTTCAGCGCTGTCGCATACAAATCGTTAGCGATGATATGTCAGCGACAAACATTTATCTTTTCTGATTCTGTGAACTATGTATAACGAATACACTAATATCTTAATTTACTGTAAAACGGTAGAGTAAAAGTAAGTAAGTCAGTTAGTCAGTAATCAAGTACTTTTTAATACGTGTGTCAAACGCACACATAATATGACATATAATACAAAATACAAAACAATACAATGCAATACAATGATAAAACTTGTATAGCTCCACGATAAGAAATACAGCGGAACAATGAAAAAACAATGTTTAATTGTGCGTTTTTGTGTGTTTTTTTTTGTTATTAATATACAAACATAAAATCAAGCGTAACGTCTATGAATAATACAACTTGCATACTTGCACACGGACCGAACAACAAAAGATTTTCTGAGTAGCTGTGCTGAAATCCGGTAGGAAAAGGAAGGAGTAACTAAATATTGGTCAAGCTGGGGTTGGTGATGTAGACCATGGTGACTGACTACACTATACTAGTAGTAAATTGCAGTGACAGTAGAAGTAGTTGTAATTATAACAGGGCATAATACGAGATTAACTTATATAGTTAACCTCGATTGGGCAGTTGCTATACATATAACGAATGGCAAAAAGGGGTTAGACTCTTCTCTTATGCATATGATTTAAAAGTTTCGTGACCTCGTAACGTCGACACATCGGATAACACATTAGATGGTTAAGCATTGAGCCTACTGAAGGCCTCAGCTCGTGGTGGCTGAGTGATACGTGGTCCCTCAAGAGTCAAGAGCCAACAGCAGCAACTCATTAAAGTCAAAATAATCTCTTTAGATGCAGTTATTTTGTGACGTTAACAAACAAGTAAGGCGTCTACGCTAATACAATCTTCAATCGCGTGCTTTACTAATTGATTTATTCACAAAAGACACGCTGAAACAGGACTGTTTTGATGCTTTGCCGAAATGGGTCAACAAGACGCGGATACGACCTTCCAGACCACAAAGACAACCACCGGAAATGCCCGATTCCACCGGTTAACAGTATGCAGCGGGGGAGAGCATTCACAAAGGAATTTTTTAAGTAAGTAAGTAAGTCAATTTTGTAGAGGGTATCGTCCTGAAACGTCTCTAATACGCTAATAAACTACACAATATACTTCTCTCTCCGTCCGCTGAACGCTAAGTGCTGCGTCGTTTGTAGCTGGAGACGCAAAATCAACATTGTAACTGCACAGATTTTATTTACAAACTGTGCAAATCCATTTGAAATTACACATTCTGTGTAGTACAGCACCCTAAAAAGCCCTGGTGGCATAGCCATACTGTTGTGTTAGAAATACAGACAGAAAGATTTCTAATACGTGATTCGGTCTGATGCTAACAGGGCCTCGTGACAACAAACCGGAATCCCAATCGTGTACGATGGTCCAGCGATGGCGGTATTGAATGATGAATCTTGCAGCTGCTAAAGGGTTTAACGGGGATGCGAGGCATCAGAAAGCGGCATTTGTTATTAGCAAGCAATGCGGTGGGTCAGCATCCAGCGTATGCGTCAAACAGCAATCGTCGGTCTGCTGCCAGTGCTGCAAGCCGATTTGAAATCACTGTAGGAACTCAGAGAAACAGATTCGACCGAATATCTAAAACATTTTACGGAGGAAACGTAGGCGTTCGTGGAAAACGTTTTTATACTTTTTGTCGCATTGTATTCATTCACTGTGTTGTTTCAAAATTGTGCAATGTGGCCCAAAAGTAAGCCACAATCAAGAATCGTCATTAAATCGTATTAAAAATTGCCAGTGCAGCTACATTTCTCATCAATTTTGAGTAAAAAATGAGCACAAGAATGTTATAAGTTTGCGTTAAATATACTATTTGTGACCCAATTTGTGAAATCATCAGCTGCTGTGTTTGAAGCTGTGACATGGGTAAAGTCAATGCATGTGACAAAATCATGATCGAGAACCAGAAGAAAAGAGAAAATACGCAAATCAAAGAAAGTTTTACATTAATCTCCATCTAATAGATGGTTTAGGAATGGCTGATGCCAGAAGGAGCGCTGACATCATTTACCGTATGTGACGCATATCGCTACTTTGTAGGTCAGGAAGTTATTGACGTCAAAAAGTAGGCCATGCAGAGAATATTTTATACCGACGTATAATATTACAGTGCTTGATCATTTCTTTAATTTGACGAAGAAATCTGATCTCAGTGGCAGACTTTAATACGATTTAACATATTTTTATAATTTGACAGTGGCTTAGTTTTTGGGCCACCCTGAATTTTATTTTACGTTTGCATGATTACTTTGTTCGTTTTACTTAGTTCCACAGGCGACTGTTAGAGTCTCGTTACCTTGTCGTCAAGCTCTACTGCTGATTGGTATGTTTAATTCGTGAGCAATAAATTACTTCATTACTTACTAACATTCACACAGTGTTGAATACAATAAAAAATAACCCACTAGAAACGAAAATAGTGTCTAGCCGGCAATATATTCACGACACCGACTATTACATATCTATTTTTAACTGAGCATTTTCAGACGTCGCGACGTGATAACAGATCTAAACAACGCGCTCGGATATTGATGGATCAACAGGTCAGACCCGATTCTGCTGATGCAGACGGTGATGACTATGGGCACGTGATGTCTACCTGACCTTACCTGGCAATAACGGTCGCACCGCCAAACCAGGTGAGGCTCGTCGTAACCGCTCATCAATTAGGCGCGTCACGTTTTGCCGGTGGACGCCGGAAGTAGAAAAAAACACATAGCGAGAAAGAGGCAAAGGCAGAAACAACCAACGGGAGAGAGAAAGGTGAAAAGATATAGTGCGATACCGTATATCAGTAAGCATCGACATCGTTATGTGTTGTCCTGTTACCATTTATCGGAGAAAAAACTGTTCGTAACTGATTGCGGTCCCTCGACATAAATTTCTTCTTCGGAAAATTCAGTGTAGCCTACAAGGCGACGCATATAAAGGTCGAATGGACATGCTTGACGTGTCTGCAGATATTTTGGTTGTGCGTTTTCGTTGTTTTAATTTTTGTAAGTGTGTTTCATGGTTTTGCGTTTCCACTTTTCTTAGGTGTACTCAGTGTACGATTTACTATAGTAATAACGACAATATTTGCTCAGTTATGGTTGTCTTAGAAGGTCATCTAAGTGAGAGCTATAAAGAAGTACTCCATCTGGATGTTTTAAAACAGCTTGTCGATCAACATCAGATCCACGTTGAGCATCCAATGACGTTCCATAGTAACGATCGAAGAAAAATTAGCCATGATTTTATTGATGTGTCTGGAACAGTAGTGCCGTTTCGAGACAAAGTCAAACTAGGGCTAATTGGTGTAATGGTGTCCGCGTAATTGAAATAAAACTGAAATAAAACAGTATGTTATTTCAGCCATCGCATACTTGAAATAAAACGCTAAAACATCCGTGAAACGTTTTAGCTATTTCAGAGGAGCAGTTTTTCATATGAGCTCCGCCTACTGCTGAGACGTTTCAGAGCTTTATTTCGCGTATTGTTCGACGGCTGAAATAAAACGATTTAGTCTACTCAAAACGGATTTTGATTTTACAGTTTTTATTTCATTTTTATTTCAACTGTAAGGGTACCTTAACGTTCCACTCGGCGACGACGATGGTCAGGCACGCCACGGGGGTAACCCTAAGCTGCAACTACCGTATTCGCGGCCATGATATGATATCGTATCAGGCCGCTGCTGACACTTGACGCCTCCAAGGCAATCGGTCACAGCATCGTTTCATCGCGACTTGACTACTGCAACTCACTGCTACACGGCACGTCGGCAAGCAATCACGACAGACTGCAGGTGGTTAAGAACTCTCTGTCGAGGGCGGTCTGTGAGACTCCGCGTTCTGTCATTGCCACGGAGTTAGTGTCAAACTCCACCAAACGGGCAAAAGGACAAACAGACACAATGGACATGTATCTTTGTCCGTTTGTCCGTTGTGTTCGTTCGTTGCTGTCCCTGTCAAGGCACGCTTTTTGATCTTTTTTTTACTTCAATATATCAAGATGTCGGAATTAATGTCAGACATATTATGATAAAATCGTAACTTTGGCCAGTGCAACGATAATTTTCAGTAGTTGTGCACTTTTGTGCAAGAATGGTCTTTAGAGAAAAGGGCGTCATTCTGTCTGTGTTGTCTTGCCACCAACGGATTTGTCTAAGTAATGTTTGTTGCGTCCGTTTGTCCGTTTGTCCGTTAGGTGAAGTTTAACACTTACGCCGTCAGCTCACTGGTTGCCTGTTCGACAACGAATTACGTACAATCCGGCAGTTCACCTTCAAGACGCGTTCCACTGACACTTCGGCGTAGCCGCCAAGCCTTATCCACGACTACACGCCAGTACGTACTGAGATCGTCAGATAAACTGGTAATTTGTCAGTACCTCGCATGGCGTTATAGCGTTGTCAGTGAACATCTTCAGCGTTAGTGCTCCTTCAGTCTGGAACTCACCGTTATTTGACTGTCGCTCGGCTCAGCTCGCCAGCTCATTGCGTAGCAGACCGAACTTCGACATCGCATACAGTGAACACTCTGACTAGTATTCGCCATCATGCGTCTCTGATTCGCTCGCGACATGTTGGCGCTATAGAAACTAGTTTATGATTTGACTGTGATTTTATTCAGCAATTGGACAATTGTGAAAAGATAGGCCTATGTCGTAACCACTGTGTTGGGAGGGCAGTCCTGTTAAACGTTTTTAATTAGTTACATTAAGCGCAGGCCGTATGTCGCATTATATATCTATACATGCGTAATATACATGGTTAAAAATGAAAATGACATGTTCCACTTTTTATGCGTCACCCTGTATATGCCTGCGAGCGACATGACTGCTGTGGTTACTTGCACAGGAAAATATAATAGGAGGGACAAGAGAGTGGTCGTAGACAGAAAATTAACCGCACCGGATTAACCCATAATTGATTAATTCAGCGGGCAACGCTAATGCATTATGCAGACCTTTTTTCTAGGCTGCGACAACGGTAGTTTCCATCGAAAATAGTTGCAAGTTGCGACTCATAATTACAATATACGTGTACGCTAGTTCGTGGACATCTCCGCTGTATTCGACACTGATTTCAGGACGCTACAGCGCGCGAGAACTACGATGACACTTAAGCGCCATAAAAACGAGCCATATATAGTCAACAATAAGCCTCCAGTCGCCACAAACAACACACAACACAGCGCGTTTGCAGGAACAGAAAGTACGTGTGAACAGTGAAATAGTGATATACTAACCCCCAAACCATTTCTGGGACTCCATACAGGGGTCATCCGGGTGGAGATCGGAACAAAGTTGTACAAAAGTCCATTTCCCCAGATCCAATCCAATTCAATCCACAAATATCTCGTACCAAATCGAATTCGTAAACCATGTGCCACTCACTGTTGTAATGCTGACTTTTTATCGTGGTAAAACGGGGCTAAGACCGAGTAAAAACTTCATAAATCGTAATTTGTAAGCGAAATTATCGACTGAGCTGCAATGATTAATCACAATGCAAATTTAATCGGTTACTATCGAAGTGATGTAAGAAAAACAGGGGTCACAATCATTCAACCCAATCCAATCCAATCTACAAAGTTTCGTGAAAATTCTGACCAAATACAACCCAAACCAATCCGTGGATGGTTCCAACCCATGTCCAACTCTGGGTTGGATCCCCGACCTCAAACGTCGAGCTATGACTGACCTTTGCTGGAGTGGATGAGTACGGTTCGTCGAAGAGCGCCCATATCTTGGGCGTGATGCGCTGCCAGCAGTTGGCATCGTTCAGGATGTAGTCATCATCCAGCCCGAACTTCTTCAGCAGTTCTTCGTCGGTCGGTTGGTCGGTGTCCAGATCCAGACGGTCGAGGGTCTGCAGCGTCTCCTGCGTGTCTCGGTGTGTGGTGTATGTCATCCAGCAACACGGTTCCACCTACCCGGAGTTACAATGGCAACCGAAAGTAGTAAAAACATTGTCTCGTATGAGTTTCTCTGCATACGTACGACATGTGACTATATTTCGTTGAATGATTGCTACTGCGAGCTGTTTAACAGTACGGTTAGGGTCAGGATTAGGATTAGATTTAGTGTGTGGTTGGTTAGTGGTTATGCACACGTATTTGTACTACTTTCCGTTGTCATTGTCACTCTCCCCCGCTGCCATATACTCCGCCTCCGAAATGACCTATATTGTGTCGGGTGGGGCGTTAAACGCTACTCACTCACCCCCACTGCCATACACGCATCACTGCCGCCGTCTCTCGCCTCATTATAGAACACAATCATGGGCGGATCTAGACAAAACGTTGGACGTTAACCAGTAAACACGGAATTTTACATGGATTTTATAACTGCACAGTCTGCTTCTATTTCGCTCTTGTCGAACGCTGATTGCACTGCATTTTAATCTGAAAAAATCACGTTTCCATTGACACAAAATCAACATTTTAACTGCAAGCACAAACTTGATTTCATAACTGCATTAATTATTTTTGAACTGCGCATTTCAAGTAAATTTGCGCATTAAAAGCGACGCCAGCAAAATACCAAAACTAACAAAAATATAATGAAAAATGCGTGTTTACTGTCCAAAAAGCTCCCGTTTACCCCACAAGTAAGTAAAGTAGTAAGTAAGTAAACGTAGATTTGTATAGCGCATTACGTGAAACCCCTCCAATGCGCTGTGTATGAATCACAAGATCAGGTAAAGAGGTATGTCTTCAGGTCTCGGCGAAATTTGTCAGGTCCAACAGCTGATGGGTCACGCAGACTGTCAGGCAGCGAGTTCCAGACTGTTGGGCCTGCGACGGCAAAAGCGCGAGCTCCAATGGTGCTGCGACGAACACGTGGAACAGTGAGTTGACGGCGACTCAAGGGTATTCGATGGCACCCGATAAACGGTCGCATGCACTCCATTGTTTTTTTTACTGTTCTGTCTTCTGTCGTTACTATGACGATTAGTTTACTGATCAGGCGACCAGCACTGGTGCTATGCCAATTCAGGTAGCCTTCGGTTTTCCACTGCATCTATTGTTTTATTTCAGTTGTTGTGACGTCTGGTTTTGAAAAATAAATAAGCCTACTCAACCCGTTTAACCTCTGCAGGCTTTGTCCATCAAATTGATGAACAAAGCCTGCAGAGACAGACCTGAGTGTGGAGCAATAACGATATTGGTACAGTAGCTTACAAGCGAGTTGAACTCTGGATCCTATGCCTCACCCGGTCTATTCCTCAGTGCACCAAATGTAACTGTACAAATATGACAATGCACCGGCACAAGAACAGCGTGCGAATATGTAGGCACTATAATTACTATTGCCTAAAATAAAGGGCTAAAGGGCGTAAGTGCTAAAGAAAAAAGAACAAAAAGTATAACACGAAATATGAACCTGGTTGGCATCGAGTCCCCAAAACTCGAGCTCCTCCTCAAACAGCGGACCACACACGTCGGTCGGATAGTGAAGTTTGCCCGTTCGATAGTAGTTGAGTATCTACCATAGCCAAACTAGCACGTAACGTGCATTTCTGAGGCGCCAGTTCAAACATAATTGCGACGAAAACTATTCAAACTTCACTTTCACTACTTGGCAGGTATTAAAGCAAGAGCAAAGGCATGTAACACTTATATAGCGCCACAAGACGCATACCGCAGCTGCAGAGACGCTTTTGTGTCACAGACAAAGCAGGCCTATAAGCCGCACGCTCAGCCCGCCCCACGGACCTTAACCTGCAACCGAACAGCCACACGCAGCCTTGGTCTGCCGTTTAATGGTCTCCACCCTCGTAATCCATGTAATTACATGAATTACTACTCATTTACCGACCCCGGAGGGACGGAAGGCTTACTGGCTCCCCATTATGAACTCCTCGATTAAAGGTGTTTGGTGTCATACTTGTTCGTGGTCGTGTTGCTGCGTCGTTCACGATAATTAAATAAATACAATAAACATATGAATAGGTAATACTTAGTACATGCGTAACGCTTTCAAAAGACAGCGACGTAGACGATCGACTTGATGAAATAGCATAAATTCGAGCGAACACGTCACATTGGGAAGCATTTCCAATGTCGATTTTAATTTTTTTGCACAAGCGCAAACGGCAAAGAACTTTTCAGAGTCTTAACTTTTAACGTAGACATTTCGAATTCAAGTTTGTATTAGGCCAATATATTCGCGTGGCATGTCTTAGGAACGCCACAAAAATGAAAGTATTTGCACTTTTAAAGTATTATCGCAGAAAGAATATAACCTGGCTTTCACCGATTTGAAATCAGTTCGTGCGAAAAAAAATCAAGGGTTGAAGGGGATACGTTTTAGGTTTTCTTTCTTTAAATATATAATCCAACACCCCAAGATATTAATCGTTTTCTTTAATATCATCATCATCATCATCATCATCATCATCATCACCACCACGCAAAATTTTTAAGCGTTTGTTTCAATAAGAACAAGGTAGCTGCATGAAGTACAGT
>Ga0056115_1001115_pt1 | contig 12358 bp, 8 predicted proteins | sample WorMetOlspDAHAB1_FD_77007 | JGI IMG/M metagenome (GOLD analysis project Ga0056115, IMG submission 77007) | Marine gutless worms symbiont microbial communities from Max Planck institute for Marine Microbiology, Germany - Olavius sp. DAHAB.1 ... | reverse complement strand
TCTATAGCGCCATATGTCGCGAGCGAATCAGAGGCGCATGATGACGGAAACTAGGCCGAGTGTTTACAATCGCTATAAGCAGTGTCAAAAAGTTCGGTTTTTAAGTTACGCTTGAAAGTACTGCTTTTGTGTTATATTTGAGTACGTTTCATGATATTTTAATTGTGTCAATCTCACCGTCAGTAATGGATTTATATTATGCAGAATCATTCGTCATCTCTACTGCGCTCAGTGCGTTAAATAACTTGCAAATAATTCAGTTTAAGGAGTTTCCTAAAACTGTCGGAACTGAATGTTTCGTGTGCGTTTGTATGATATTTGTATCGCATATAGTCTTGCCGTCTCTCTTGTGTCTAGGTCTTACAGATGTTTTGCATTGTTGTCGAATAAAAATGGTCATAAATATGCGACAAGTTAATTGTCCGATGTTGGCATACAGATGTGCTCCAACGATAGCCGGTCTCTGCCCGACCAGACGCTCAACTTCATCAAATCTCATCCTTTGATGGATGATCCGGTTTCCGCGGCTGGCCGCCAACCAATCATTGTCCAGGCCGGATTCAGGTCGGTGGCCATCTCGCTCGCATCTTTTTTTCCATCTCATTGCTCCATCTTCAATATTAATGGATACGACAACTAGTCCGACGGCTGGCCGCTGCGCGTCGCCACCTGCGCCTCGTACACGACAGTTTTCTAATGAGAAAAAATATCAGCGGATATAACTGGCGACGGAGAGCGCTGCGAAGCTTGCGCGCTAACTACTGTGGACCACTGTGGACTGCATAGCAGTATCCTTCGAGATCATTGGTACTGACCTTATCGCTGACAGTGGAGTATAGGCCACACACAGATAATAAACTCATGTATTTTCATCCTTGCAGATATGTTTTGTGCTGCCGCTCCATCTTGTTTCAATAAATTATTTTTGTAGCCTGCAGTTCACATTTAGATCATATTTTCAAGTGATGTTTAATCTATGATCGTCCTCTTCCTCTATGGTCTTACGGCGTCTGTTTATTATTCAATTTATTTATGAACGTTAATTCCGTATTTTCATTTTGAATTCAGATTGTCACTGTAACCAACATTGTAGACAAGATTTACATCGTGGGGATTCAGAGGGTGCTCTTTAGGTCTAACAAAATAATAATAAGAGGGTTGAGCTTGTCTGTTCCAGAAAGTTTGGGTGCTAATGCAACGCAACAACGTTGTCTTGTTGCATGAAATCTCGCCAGCCACTGACTGCACGGACTGGTGATCTGTACCCAATTTTGTATTATGTTAATTTTTAAACTTTCTCTGGAACATACCTACTGAGGGTAAATAATAATAATAATAATGACGATGGTTTTATTAATGATGACCGGCCAGAGTAGGGTGCACTACCAAACAAATCTTTGTCAACTTTGGTAATTTTTGAGCCACTAGGGGTTTACTCCTGGTCTAATATTATAATAATAAAAATTTAGTATAGCGTCATGCATGGCTAATATGCAGAGACGCTGACGGCAGTGTGCGATAGAGTGACAGTGAAAACGGAAAGTAGTAAAACAGTATAATAGGCCTATCTCGTCTCGTCTGAATTTCTCTGGATACGTATGACATGTGACTATATCTAGTTGAATGTTTACTATTGCGAGCTGTTTAGTAGTTTGATTATGGTTATGATTAGGATTGGATTCAGTGTCTGGTTGGTTGGTGGTTATACACACGTATTTAGGTCTATATTAAGTTCCGTTATTATTGTCACTCTTCTGCTGTACTGCATAGAAAAGGCGAGTTTTTAGACGTCATTTAAAAGTTGTGACAGTCGGACGTCAGCGAGTAGCATTCATCGTCAGAATTGTGGAGTGATTGATAAAGCAATTAACGACATCAAGAACGAAAACGTATGGTATCTATGCACACCTAGCATTGGTGAAATGCAGTACACTGTATATTGACTACTGTCATATCGGCGCCATACAAAACTTTTATTATACATACTATGGTGCACACTGTGGAATCTCGTCTTATGTCAAAATCTGGTGACCCTACCCGGATTCATTGTCATGACGAAGCTGTGGCGTGGCTATACAGAATTTACAGTGAAGGCACTCGATAAATAGACCTACGCCTAATTATTTACACTGATTACAAACTAAAAAGATAATAATAATAATGATGGAACAACGAAACACATTTAGGCCAAGAATAAAGACTAAACTTGCACAATCCAAACACCTATAAAACACACAAAGTGTTAACCATATCGTCCAAAACGTCATAAAAGCCATGCGGTAAAAACAACCGATTATCTCTAATAAAAATGTACTCTTTATTTAATCGCACAAGTTGTCACTGTTCATTACTGTGCTAAAAAGCCTCTTTGGTGATAATCAATGAGATGCATATGTTTAGGTCTCGTTTCACGTCGATTGCGGTCGACTGGCGAGTGTTAGCCGGCGACCGGCGGCGATACGACGTCATCTTTGTCGGAACAGGTCACATCATCAGTTGTCATCCCTCGATTTATTCCTGTCCTATTTTCGATAGAGTCCAGGGGCGGACTGGTTTCTTTCAAACCGTCCCTGGCTAATTAGGCTGACTAAGCAGTGGCGTAACTAGGAACTCGGGGGCCCATGCACAAATATCCAAATAGAGCATTTCATCCTCAGCTATGGTCCCTGGCCCCCCTCTCCTGTTCCTCTCCCTCCTTCCCTCTCCTCCTCTTTATGACTTTGTCCCTAGCTCCTTTCTCTCTCCTCCCCCCCATACCCTTCCTCTGTTAACGGGGTAAGTCGGAGTTTAGGGGTATATATAACCCACGATTTAATGAAATCATTTGTCTAGCGGCGTGAGGTCGGTACGTCAGCGGTCGTTATTATATGCCTTACTAATATTAAGAATGTAACAATTATTTGTCATAATCATGTTAATTGGTGACGAATAAGCAAGATGACGACGGTTGATGACTGGTTTGAGGATTTAGCAGTTCATAAGATGGACATGTCTTCCTGCGTTTCGAACTGCTAAATCTTCAAACCAGTTGGCTCGACACGTCAAATGTTGAAGTACACTGTAGGTAAAGTGAAAAGTACAGTGGGTCACTTTATCTTCAGCCATTACCACGACTTGAACTGTGAAGGCATGGTTTTTTGTCCACCGCTATTTGTAAGGCTTGAATGTTTAGTAAATCAAGCGTTTCGCGCATCACTATTGGCTAGTCCTTTGTCCCCTGGAGTGACCTGCTTTTAGATCTACGCCGATGGTTGTTAGCACTCTAATGGAGATTGTAGTAGTTACGACAATTTATTTGTTTATTTATTTATTTAATATGAAAGTCGTACAAAAGTACACAATAATGGAATGAAGAAAAATAAAATATATACATCACTGCATGCAAGCCTAAAAACTGAACAATAAAATCAATTTCGTACATGCTTAGCAAAGTCTGATAGCAATATCCGTAATGCATGCAAACGCTATACTGACACTATAACAGGTTAGTCACTGATTAATTGACCGATGTGCACAGAAGACGGACGATTGCTGAAACTCATCAACACATCTCGAGGTCGTCAGCCACTTCGCCCTGTCGTCATCGAAGTTCTCCAGATTTTCCAGGAGCCGATCACCCACGTTCACGTCCACGGCGCTGGCGGTCCTGGTGTTTCCGGCGCCTCCCCTCGAAGACAGAACCGCTATAACGACGGGCAGCAGCAGGAGGAGCGTCGAGACAACGACAGTTCCAAGGAAATGAACGAGAAAGTGGTCATCGTTGCGTCGCGAGTTGACGTCGCCCTGTTGCCGCTGCAGCGCTGTCACATACACACATCCTGCAGGCATGATGCTTTTCCATGGCTCTCTCCGCGCGCCACACACGTACGCTCTGTTGCCGGTCATCTGGGAGAAATACCAACTGGACAGCAGTAAACTTGTAGACAAAAATAACTATTTCTAAATCTGACACCGACCTTATAACCCGTTAACCCGAAATTTCGTTGCCTGATGGTAACCATCGCCCGGTTGACTGTTCCTCAGTTGACGTGTCGCCCTGATGACCACGCATCGTACACACACCGGACCATATGCATTCATCATCATCATCGTCATCAGTATGCTGCTTAAAGAACGCAAGCGCGTAACAGGCAGGCATGAAAACTTGTTATCACAAAATGAATTGAATGGAAATTAAGAACAAGCGAAGTTAACTTTGATCTTTGTTCGTTAGTTTCATTAATAAAGTGGTCATCTGCTTACATCTTCGTTTCGCTGTAGGCCTATCTATCAACCTGCCTGTTGTAAGACCGATAAATATGTCGTGTGTGCGCTGCAGTGCGTGTGTCGCCGTTAGAGATCCATATTGTTCGTGGTTACCGTCAGGTCAATGCGCACATTCGAAAAACGGGTACGTTCTCAGCTTACGTTTCACACGCACATAATCCATACAAAAGACACAATATACAGATAAGATTTACAGAAAAAACACACAGAAAATTAAACGTAGCTGGTTTGGCGTAGTGGTAATGGCGTTTGTCACATGAACGAAGTTAAGCTACGTCGAGCCCGGTTAGTACTGATGAACAGCCACGGTAAGCTTGTACTGCACCCATGGTACGTAAATGACTTTCAGTCTAGGATGCAGCTGCCATATTGTAGGGAAATGTGCTTTAGCAGTGTGGCATCTAGAACTTATGCCTGCCAACAGTTGTGTGCGGAATTTCACCAGTCGAAGTACATCGCCAGCGAATAACTTTGACGTAGGCCTTCGGTGGGTTTTCTCCTGTTTATTTGCACTAAGTTATCCCCATAACATGGCGACGTTATGTTATACTGCTCACTGCACCCCATGTAATGTATTCACGATGAGTGTTCATCTGGTTGAAGATATCAAAGTGTGAGCACCGGACTGCACGCCAAGTGTCGCCTACATGACGTCGTCACTAGCGGCTGTAAGTATCTGCTCTGTTATATAGGCCTATGAAGCCATGACACCGTCAAAGCCAGTGTAACATAAGCTGAGGCCGACAGTAAGCCCAGTGCGCAAGCTCATCCGAAGAGAAGACGTTGCAGCCTTTGATGTATACGGTCTTTGTGAGTGACGATGTGTTAACGAAGGGTGTACAGTCAGATGTGTTGGTCATGCAGTGAATTTTAAGAAGCTCAATGAATGTTTGACCTCCCTGTTGACTCACCCGAGTTAAGGCACGCTAGATGGATAGCGGTATGATCCCGAATAAGCCGCATGGATCGACAAGGTATGATCAGATCGAACTGCCACTGAAGTCTGCCTCTGCCAACATCACAGATGAAAGAAGAAACGCCCATATCCTGTTTGGGATATTCTTAAGCATAATCCCCATGACATCTACAAATTGACGTTGCTGGATTATTCGAAAATCCATCTGGGGCGCCTAGCGGGATCGAATCAGGCCGGTTTGCGCATGCAGACACTGTATCCTGTAAGCGTTTCTTCAAAGAAGCTTAATGCACATGACATGAACTAGACCTATAAAGGCCTATTACACACCTCTACAGAACAACAATGTGAGTGAGTGAGGAGAGTTTACAGCGCCCTGCTTCTTGCTTCGCCAATCCCAGTGGCGGATCCAGAAGTTTTGAAGGGAGCGGAAGACAATATCAGCACCATCGTGAATTAGCGCAAATTCCCGTAATGATTAATGAAGTATACGCGTTTTATACGGAAAATGCGACTCGCTGAAAAAGATGCTAAATCCAATAGGGGCAGTTCCCATCCCACTTGAATGCGCCACGGTCCTACCACATGGAACAGTGCCATGGCGCAATTCTAACATCACCGAAGCTGTTTTCAGGTGTTTGTTGAAAACATTTCTGTTTGATCGATAGGCCTATAACCACATTGAGCGCTTAGGGAGAGGGGGGTGGGTGGTTTTCACTGATTGATGTGCCATTTAAAATAAAAAATTTAACATCGTTGACCTAATCATTGACATTGGTTTCATATTTTATTTGTACTGCGTAATATTACTGCGTAACTATGTAACATTGTAGGGCCTACTTTTTTGTGTCTTTTTGTCATTTGTACTTTGTGTTCGATGTTTATATTAATAAATATATAAATGTCTGTTATACAACTAACGTTATTTTAATGGTAGACTGCCAGACTAGCACCAAAACTGTCATTGCTAAAACGTAATTTCCTGTGTTGCTGACAAGAAGCTGTCAGTGGAGCATGCTGATATGACGTGTGTATGACGCGACAGCTGTGCGGAGTGAAACCGCTGCAGCGAAAATTGGTTCCGACTTAAAACATCTCAACGCCGTCACCGCTGCAAACGTATCGTCTCAAATCTCGGGTACGTCACATCGGCTTGCTAAGGCCGAACTTAACTATGAGTCCCTCCCTACGGCAACCACAATAGATTGGTCGCGGTGTGTCGTCTGTCTGTCTGCCGTGTCTTCTGTCCCTAAGGATGATGAAAATCACATTTAATAAGAATTTTTTTAAATCGTGTACAAATTGCTCTATAGAGTGTGGACTCGGCTAAGTTGTGAACTTATTCTGAAGAGCTATAGAATAAACTTTTGCTAACTACTTTTGACGTGCCAGTGCCGGGTAAAAACACGTTTTTTTTAAATTTGAAAAAAAAGTAAAATACGTAGTCAGAGCATGTTCCTGCTGCTGATAATGAGTGTATGTGTTAGGTCCGTGTTACACGGAGACATGGAAAGCGGGCGTTGACGTGGCGGACAACATGTACAGTGCAGAGACGATTGCCTTCGCGAGCACCATCTGCATCCTCGTGTCTCTATCTGCTGGATGTTCCCTCGGCTTCATTGTTGCCACTTACCGCCGCAGCGCCGTCCGCGACCTCACTAGCAAGGCGGCGTCACACTGGACTCCGACGTCGGAGAAGGACGGCACCGAAGTGGTGTCCAACGGCACCGCTAGCGTTCCGCTCGCGCGCCTCTACGCCGTTTTCGGCAGCCGCCATGACACCGTGACGTCACGGACGAGCGACCGTTATGCCTTACCACATCGTACTGGCAATCGCTATGCACCTCCGGTCGACAAAGCCTGCCAGACGGCGGAAGTGAGCAGTTGTAAGTCGACGCCGACGCGGCGACCTATGTCCACCACGTGTCGACGGGTGAACTTACCATGTTCGCCCAATTCGTCGGTCTTCATCTCAGACTACGCGCGTCGGCCAAGCGAAATGTAGCACTTTGCACGCCGTAAACGGTGATCGGTGGAGTAATTTTCGGTGGGGGAATAAGGAGTTCGGTAGTCAAGTGGTTAGAAAGTCGGACTGGTGATCCGGAGGTCACGGGTTCAACTCTTACCTACTGCGCTGCCGTGTATGACCCCGTGCAAGTCGCGTATCCAACGTTTTTCTGTAACCATAAATCAGTATACGGTGGCACCGACCATCGCCTGCGTTCAGGAAGGTAACCGTAGTTTTAGCGTCGTACTGGCTATAGGCCACACACCTACAAGAGGGAGATAAACACCCTACCTACGGTCCCTGGTCCATATTTACCGTAACTTTACAGGGCGCAGTGGTCTAGTTGTTAGCACGACTGGACTGACCGAGGCGCAAGAGGGTCGAGCTTGCGCTGCAGACTGTTTTTCCCGAAAACCACTGCGGTACGCAGCTCTGGGAACTGACTGGACACCCCGAATACGGTGCCTAGGTCGACTCAGCCTTCTACCTCAATGGTAAGGTAAATGAGTATAGGCGTACCAGTCATGTGGCTAAGTAATAATACAAATGGCGATGGGTGAGTGCATGGCCTCAAAGATCTGGTTATATACAGGTTGGCTACGAGTTGATGGCCACCAGGCACCGACCCACATTCATTCTTGTGACCAGAGTGAACTCTAGGCAATGGTATTGCCATAGATTATAGCACTATAAGCATCGTCCTGGTTAGTATTATTATTACTAGCACAAGTAAAATGGAAAGGACATGAGGAAATAAGGATGGGGATAAAGTGAGTGATAGCAGGGAACTCCATATTCAGTTTTAACAAAAAATTACATGTGTGTTAGTGTATCTGTCCCACACTCGCTTAATTGTAATTTGTTATAATATGGCTAATATTGTTACCGTTACGGCAGCACTTCATCACCAGTGGCAGCCAATCTAATGAACGGGTTGGGACGCTGAAACTGCAGGACCAGGAGGATCAGATTTAATTTTAAACTTTAAAGCACGGTCGCAAAATTGAACAAAAATCGTTTAACTCAGTATGCCTATCCAACGTTAACGGCGACTCCTGCATTTTCAGCCCCCCCCCCCAGTTTCGCGTGTTTCAACTTTTAATATGAGTGTGCAGTAGGCCTACACACAGCTTCCTATGTGCGTTATAAAAGCATGATGATACGCTCTGAAGTACAAGTGGTACATCAGTTGCATCTGCTGCATTACGGTGCGAATAGTTTTATGTATTCTGCTGTGACGTTTTCATGTGTAGACCTAGTCTAAAATTTTTATCGTATAAAGTGGTCAGTGCACTTTTACCAACGCATGCTTAACTGGTGTCGTTTTGTAACACGTTTAAACAGGGCTGTATTAGTCAAATTTCCTTAGGGGGGTCAGAGTTTTGGGTTTTTGACATCCGGACCGGGACTGTTTCACAGGTGGGTACGAGCACTTGGTGAAAGGTCGCTCGTAGGAGTTTGCATCCAGGAGTCGAAAGAGTAGGGGGATCAGACATTTTAGGCAAGGGGGTCGAATCCCCCTGACCCCGGCAAATACAGCCCTGCGTTTCACTTAGATGGGACAGTCCTCTGAACTTTCTGCATGTGATCTTGTCTGTATACACCCAAGTTTATGTCAATTTTTCTGCCCACGTGACGCGATCACTGCAAACCACACAGAGTGTGAGCGAAGTAGCGATTATGGCCGCAGTGCAGAAGCGCGTTAGCCTATCAACGAGGCCGTCGATGAGTGGCGTATACACGCCTTCCTTTACGAGACGAATCAGCTGAAAGCGGAGAACAGTTTGAACACGTGTTGTTAATTTGGGCATTTGAGATTTCCGGTTTTGTTCAGCCTAGCTGTACGTTTTTGTCATTGACATTATGACTATGTATTGTTATAGAGGAACGGACAAAGTTTAGTGCACAGACACAGGCATTACGTTTTCCTGATGTACAGTCAAGGGCGCAACCACGCTGTAAAAGTTGGGGGGTCAGGTTGGGCCACTGATGGTGCGAGAGTCGAGGAAGGGGTGGGTACTGTGGCAGTGGCGGCTCCAGGATTTTAGATCGAGAATGGGGGCTGCAGATCATGTGAAAAGTTGGGGGCTCAGTCCAAATTTGGGGGTCCTGACCCCCCAGTGATTGCGCCATTGTGTACAGTAACCGCAGTGCATAGGCCTAGGTGTGGTGGGTAGCGTTTTCTTATGCAAACAATTTGTCTTAACGCTTAATCAATGAACTGGGCGTTAAGCACGACACCACGCCACGTTAGAGGAATACACAGTGTTATCAGAGTGGATAGTGCGAAAAAAATTTAATGTCAAGGTTTTCCACTGGTGAAATTTTACACACGATTTAGGCCTATAGCAGACGGGTGAAATTTTTGACGTTACACTGCTACAACATGCTGTGCCTACGACGACAAGACAAAGCCACAGCAAACGTTCTCACGGGACAGTTATAACGGTGTATGGAGACAACATACATAATTGTGCACATTACCGCGAACCAGCAGCGTGAATATTGCTTACTTAATTTGTCTATACACACGGCAGCTTTTACGTGTAGTCTAGTGCAATGAACCGGTGAACATTAACGTGCACTGTTTTAAAAATCAAGTCGGTCGGATCTTGCGAACTGCTGTGATAAGAAAACCGTTGTTACGTCTTCGTGTTACATTGAAATTTTGTCGCGTTCATCGTCCGATAACTGCACCTTTCACGTCACTTAAAATGCGAATGATTAGACGACTAGTCCGTTTACAGGAAAACAATGCCACTAACAAGCCATCGCTCGTCTAAAAAGTCTACGTCACGAACACTGCACAAATAGAACGCAACTTTTGCAGGTTTGCACGTGCACAGTCCACAAAACTCCAGTTAACCTACGCAGTTAACAACTGATTTTAAACTATCGTTTTAAAATTAAATAAATTATTTTCGGCTGCAGTCGAAACCATCTGGCAATTACAATAAATTAGCTAAACTATAAGCAATCCAACTTTTTCGTTAACTTTCCTCCCTCGCTGTTTGCAGTAAAAATATGCAAATGCACGTTAATAAGAAGTTGCCAATTTCGTGACCAACTGTTGTCTGCGTGGATGCACATAGCCGTAGGACTGCAATATAGACTGAACGCATCAAACGGAACACCAGACGCGCGTCAAAAACAATGTCCGTCGGGGTAGAAATCAAATCTCCAGTGAAGAGGGGGTCATGGTGAGCGACAACGAGCTTGGAAAATATTTTCACTCGACTCCCCTCCCCTCCCCTAAATCCGTCCATCTGATCATTCTGACCCCCTTGTGAAAGTACACCAAACATGCTGAAAACGAAAATAAAGTTCACATGCATGATGCAGGGAGGTTGAAACTTGCCCCCAGCTTTTTTGACCAGCGTTTCCAGGGGGTCCCTTGTTTTCCGGGGAGGGGAGGGGTTCAACCCCCCATTCCCCTGCTAATTTTCACCCTCATGTCCGCATCGTCGTGAAGTTGGCTTATCACACGTTCGATCGATCCACCTTTCAAGTTGCATGTCAGCAAAATCTGCAAATTTTCTCGGCAATTTTTTCACGCCATACGTCAATCCTGTCTCGAAACAACTTCAACAATTAAATAAAAACGGCATCGAAGGTCAAGTGGTTGGCGTCTCGTCGTCTTCGAGCATCGCAAACAGACTCAGCAGATACTCAAATCGACTGGACACCTGCAGCACATGCACAACATAACGCAATCAGCATAAAAACTACTACACGCATCGTATAGCCCAAATTCCACTTGGCTCGTCACGCTATCTAGCCCATGCATTTTGGAACAAAAAAAAGTAGTGACGTGACGCAACGTGACGTGTCGCGTTTGCCGGACAGCACGACGCGACACGCTCGTCACGACACGTGTTCAGGGGCATTGCCACAGTGTGGACAGGGGTGGACATGTCCACCTCACATTTTCCACGAGCTGTTCCTGAAATTGATGCAAATGCAGAGCACAAAAGACTAGACCGTACACGCGAGCACTACTGCTTCTTCGTCATCCGTCACGTTGGACCAAACACGGCTCGACACGCTCATCACGACGCGCACGACGTCGTACGTGTAACGTCGTGTCGTGACGAGCCAAGTGGAATTTGGGCTTATATACAAAGTGGCCAAGAAAGTAAGCCACTACCAAATTATCAACAAATGGTATAAAATCGTACTAAAGCATGCCAATGAGATTAGACTTTTTAGTCAACACAGTCTCAAACAAATACCATAAAATTATCACTTGGTATTAAATCTAATTAAACCTAATTAACGACGATAGTTAATTTGTCTGAGTTGTGATATGGGTCTATAAGGTAACTGATGTCAGCGCTCTCGCTTGCAACACTTCGCCTATTAAATATGATTTCCATCGCTAAACCATCTCTAAGATAAAAGTTCATGTACAAATTTCTTATGATTTCCTTCATTTCCTTAATTTACCTAATTCGAAGCTTGAAGCACAGTAATTGACGACGCCACAAATTAGGTCATGCATAGAATATTTAATATCCAACTAATATTTCAACTTTCAGCACTTCTTTTAGATTCAAACTGATGTAAAATCTAGTCCACTAACTGGTTTTCCATACGATTTAATGATAATGTGGAAGTGGCTTACTTTCTTGGGCCACGCTGTACATTACAAATCAGTAAATTGCTAGAACCCGATTTCAAAGAATCTGAATACGAATACTGCGCGATGATCCAACTCTAGTTCTCACAAAGTTTTAACCATATATAGTCATGCTAAACAGTCGGTGTTCGTGAAGTGGAAAGTCACACACTCGCATGGATTACTTATTTCTGTATGCTGAGCTATGTGATGTGTAAAAAAATTATAGCATAATTCCAGAGATAATATTGTCCTCTTCATATGATTTTGAGTAACTCCAATCTCAGCCTTTTAACTAAACTATAATTTTTAAGAGCACAATATCACACACTCGCACGGTAGTGCGAGAGTATTTTAAAGGCGACGAAGCAAGTCAATGGCCGACATGCAAAATTTTGTAGCGATCGGATCAGGGGTTTCTGTTCCTCAAATACGTGATTTTGCCGTGCTTTTGGGGTGACTAGTATGTTCGTTTTTTTGGGTTCTTCAATAAGGCTACAGCCTACACCCCTGTACGGATATTTACGCAAAATACGTCAAATGACGTCGT
>Ga0056115_1001114_pt1 | contig 12359 bp, 9 predicted proteins | sample WorMetOlspDAHAB1_FD_77007 | JGI IMG/M metagenome (GOLD analysis project Ga0056115, IMG submission 77007) | Marine gutless worms symbiont microbial communities from Max Planck institute for Marine Microbiology, Germany - Olavius sp. DAHAB.1 ... | reverse complement strand
GATGACAGATATAAAAAATGAAAAATCCTACCCGGAGATCCTGGCGCCGGCCGGCAACCAAGCTTCTTTTTTAGCTGCCATTGCGGCGCGGGCTGATGCCATCTACTGTGGATTGAAGCTTTTTTCGGCCCGCATGGAAGCTAAAAATTTTACCATCGAGGAATTCGCGGCCTTGGTCCGCCTGGCCCATAAAAATGAGGTAAAAGTATTTGTGGCCTTAAATTCCTTGCTAAAGCCGGACGATCTGGCCCAGGCCGGTCAAATGCTGGATCAGCTGCAGCGCCGGGTAAAACCGGATGCCATCATTATTCAGGACCTGGCCCTGGTGCCGCTGGTCAAACAGACCGGTTTTGTGGGTGAAATTCATCTGTCGACACTGGCCAACGTGAGTTTTCCGATGGCGCTACAGGTTATCCGGCAACAGCTTCAAGTGGACCGTGTCGTGCTGCCCCGGGAGCTGAATATCGATGAGCTCAAGACCCTGGCGCGGGTTTGTCCGCGCGGTCTGGATCTGGAAGTGTTTATCCACGGTGCCCTTTGCTATAGTGTTTCCGGCCGGTGCTACTGGAGCAGTTTTTTGGGCGGTAAAAGCAGCCTGCGTGGGCGCTGCGTTCAACCCTGCCGGCGCCAGTACACCCAGAACAACCAACCCCGGCGCTATTTTTCCTGTCAGGATTTGAGCGTCGATGTGCTGGCCAAACTGCTGTTGTCCATACCGCAGATTCGAACCTGGAAAATAGAGGGGCGCAAGAAAGGACCACATTATGTGTACTATACGGTTTGCGTCTACCGGATGCTGAGAGACCATGGGCGGGATCCTCAAATGAAAAAAAGCGCCCTGCAGATGCTGGAATATGCCCTGGGCCGCAGCACGACCCACTACTTTTTTTTGCCCCAGCGTCCCCAAAATCCGGTAAATCTCCAGGGTCAAACCGGTTCCGGGATGCTGGTGGGAAGAATTAAGGGATCGCAACAAAAGCCTTTTTTCAACACCCGCGAGGAGCTATTGTCGGGCGATGTTTTGCGGCTGGGATACGAAGACCAGGCCGGGCACATGGTAAAACGCATCGCAAGATCGGTGCCCAAAGGTGGTCGCATGCATATCAATCCCTCTGCTAAAAAAGGATGGGCCAAGAAGGGCGCCCCGGTATTTTTAACGGATCGTCGTGAGAAGCGCCTGGATGACATGATTGCCGATCTGAAGGACCAACTCGATCAAGTGCCGGCTTCCACCGGACGCAGTGCCATATTCAAACCGGCCTTGCCAAAACCATTTTCCAGGAAAATTAAGCTGCTGGAACAGTCGGTTTATCGATTATGGCCCCGAACGATTCCCCGGAATCCCTGTGGAATATGGTTGTCCGGGGAGAACGTCAAAAAAGCCCACGGGAAAATGGTACCCCAACTTAGATGGTGGCTGCCGCCGGTGATTTGGCCTGAAAATGAAGAACAAATCAACGACCAGGTTCAGGCGGCCATCAAAAAAGGGGCGCGATATTTTGTGCTGAACGCTGTCTGGCAAATCGGATTTTTCGCATCACCCGAAAGATTCAATCTATGGGCTGGTCCATTTTGCAATCTGGCTAATTCCTTGGCTCTTGCGTCTATTCATCCCATGGGATTTAATGGTGCCATTGTCAGCCCTGAGCTTGGCGCCGCGGATTTTTTGCAGCTTCCGCAGCAAAGCCCGATTGCGCTTGGAATCGTTACCGCTGGGAATTGGCCGCTGTGTGTGGCCCGGTCGGTTACGCCGGAGGTCCAGCTGGAAAAATCATTTACCAGCCCCCGAGGTGAACAGGCCTGGACCACCCGCTATGGGCCGGACTATTGGGTATTTCCCAATTGGCAGCTCGATTTGCAGATCCATAAAAAAGTGCTGCAAAAAGCAGGCTATGTGCTGTTTGTGAATTTGATCGAACCGGTGCCTAAAAAAGTGAAATTGAAGAAAAGATCGGGGATCTGGAACTGGAAGCATTCGCTTAAATGAGCAACACAGAGCGTGAAGATCAATGCTGAAAGCTCATAGGTGATTGTTCAAAATTGATTGGAAATGGAAAGGCGGGAAAAATATGACCCTATCAATGTACTGTCAATCAATTGAGGTTAGTTTGAGAACCGGTCCTGATATTTGTGACATTACACCGGCGCTGATCGGAGCAATCCGGGAATCCGGCATCGAAAAGGGGCAGATCAGCGCTGCTATGGTGGGATCTACCGGTTCGCTGACCACGCTTGAATACGAACCGGGGGTGGTGGCGGATTTGAAACGGGCCATCAATTTGCTGGCGCCGCCCGGGATTGACTATGCTCATGAAGCCGCCTGGCACGATGGTAACGGTCACAGTCATGTTCAGGCAGCCCTGTTGGGACCTTCCATTGTCCTGCCGGTTAGAAACGGCAGCCTCAAAATCGGCACCTGGCAGCAGGTGGTTGCCATCAATCACGATAACCACCCGCGCAAGCGGATGATAGCGGTCACGATTATCGGGACGAGGTGACAAATGAGCTAACGATTTTTACGCAGGCGATTCATGGCCAGTTTAAGACTGGTCTGCATGCGGCCGATGGCCTGGGCCAGCAATCCGATTTCATCTTTTGACTTTATGTCAATTTTAACATTCAGTTCCCCGAGGCTCATGCGCTCGGCGGCATCAGTTAGCTTCATTATGGGCGATACGATTGAGCGGGCTGAAAACCAGGCAATAATCAGCACCAGCAAAACCAAACCGGCCAGCAGAATCAAATTTTCCGTCTCTATTCGGACATGGTTGTTGATTTCCCTAAGGGTTATGCCCCAAAAGACCGCAAAGGGCAGCAGACTGACAATCAGCATGACGATGAAAAATTTACCAAACAAGCCAAAACGGATCTTTTGTCCGTTTAGGAGGGCCGAAACATCTTTGACCGATTCGGCGGTTTTATCCGTTGCCGGTCCCCAGGGACGATCAACTATGCTTTGCGGCACGGGTTCGGATTTGGGAGGGGTTGGTTCAGGTATATCGGCTGTCACCGGAGGGTGTTTGTTTGCGACCGAACTTGACGGCCCGGCATTTGTCGCTGCCCGGGGGTTGGTTATCACCAAGATTTTGCCGCAGGCTTTGCACCTAGCCTTGGCCCGGGCTCCTTTCATTTTGGTTTCATCAACCCGATATTTTTTTCCGCATTCGTCACAGGCTATATCCAACATATTTAAATTTCCTTGAACGCTGAACTTTGAATCTCCTTTCTTATTGCATCTTTTTTTTTTCCAGTTCTTCTTTCAGTTTTTTTTCCATATCGGCAAAACGATCTTTCTTTTTTTGCTTTTGTTCGGCCTGCAAAGTTTCCATTTTTTGAGACAAGGCTTTCTGCGAGTCCTGAAATTTTTTTAGTTCATCCGCCATGTTGCTGCCTGGCTCACCCTGGGGGATGTCTTCGATCATTAAGTGGTCACAGATATACAACCGGGCGCCGTAAGACCCCTGTACTGCTTCGATGATACCCAGGTCTTCGAGTTTGCGAGAGATGAAATTGCCCCTCTCAACAGAAAAATTGATGGTACGGCACAACTCATCAACCTTGGGCGGCCGTGCATTAAGATGATTAAAAATGCGGATTGCCGCAACGAAAAGATGGGCTTCAATATAGAAATCAATTTGTTTATCCTGCATAGTTAACCGCCAAAATTTAATATTGATTAACGGAAGTGTTCTATCAAACTTACTCTGTGCTTTAGGAAAACACTGCAACGGGCACTGGTCATTACTTGACATACTTGTGGAAGCAGAGTAACATTTCTTTCAAAATTGTCAAGATTCAAGATTACGAGATTATTAGCTGCCAATAACACACAGCGAAAAAGGGGAGACTGATATGACTGAAATAATAGATGTAAAAGCCAGACAAATTATTGATTCCAGGGGAAACCCAACCGTGGAGGTGGACGTATATGTCGCCTGCGGTGCCATCGGGCGGGCGGCGGTTCCGTCCGGCGCTTCAACCGGAAAACGGGAAGCCCTTGAACTCAGAGATAAACGTTCCAAGCGTTTCGGAGGCAAGGGCGTCACCCGGGCCATAAAAAATGTAACTAGCATCATTGCTCCGGCCATCATTGGGATGGATGCTGCCGACCAGGTCGCGTTGGACAACTGTATGATCAAATTGGACGGAACGGCAAATAAGGCAAAACTGGGCGCTAATGCCATTCTCGGCGTGTCCATGGCCATTGCCAGGGCTGCCGCGCTTGCTTATGACATGCCGCTTTACCGATACCTGGGGGGGATCAATGCCAGATATCTGCCGGTTCCTATGATGAATATTATTAACGGAGGTGCCCATGCCGCCAATACCCTGGATATCCAGGAATTCATGATCATACCCTTCGGGGCCAAATCCATAACCCACGCGGTTCAGATGGGCTCCGAAACGTTTCAGGAATTGAAGAAAATACTGAAATCAAAAGGGCTGTCGACTGCAGTCGGCGATGAGGGCGGATTCGCTCCGGATCTCGAATCCAATGAAGCCGCCCTCAAGCTGATCATGACTGCCATCAGCAATGCCGGCTACAAACCCGGTAAAGACATCGGTCTCGGTCTGGATGCGGCAGCCAGTGAGTTCTATAAGAATGGAAAGTATGTCCTGAAGTCGGAAAAGAAGCGGCTGACGGCCGCCAAGTTGGTCGATTATTATGATGAACTCGTCAATAATTACCCGATTCTCTCTATCGAAGATGGCCTGGCGGAAGGCGACTGGGATGGTTGGAAAATAATGACCGATCGATTAGAAGGCGCGGTACAGCTTGTTGGCGATGATATTTTTGTGACCAACCCCAAAATTTTCAGCAAAGGCATCGAGCAGGGTCTGGCGAATTCTATTTTGATAAAATTGAACCAGATCGGAACCGTCACCGAGACATTGGATTGCATCGAATTAGCCAACCAGGTAGGATATACTACGGTAATATCTCACCGTTCCGGGGAAACTGAGGATACGTTTATTGCCGATCTTGTTGTCGGAGTAAACGGCGGCCAAATTAAAACCGGATCCTTGTCCCGCAGCGATCGGCTCGCAAAGTACAACCAACTGATGCGGATCGAAGAAGAACTGGGCCAAGCCGCTTTGTTTGCGCAGGATATATTTTAAATTCAAAAAGCTGGTTTATTTATGAATGTCAAAATTAAGAAAACGTTAATCGGTTTTGGTTCCATCGCTTTTTTGTTGTGGTTCGTTTCCTCCCTGAACGCCTATGTGCTTCAAGGACGGCATGTGCTGGATTTGATGATCGAAAAGCTGGGGCCGGCCGAAAGTCTCTTCGTTTCCGAAAGACTTATCTTTTACCGAATGGCCGCTGCCGTCAATGAAAAAGATCCTGCGGCCGGCAATCGTCCCTTGCCAATTGAAAATACTGCCGGAGACGATACCCTGACCACCCAGCAGGTTGAAACCAATCCCGAAGCACAGGAACTGGAAACACAGGAGTTTGAGAGCACCCTGCGATATGTCTTTTCACGAGCGTTTCGTTCGGATGTAAAGTCGCCAAGTTCTGAAAGGATTCACATTGCCGTCGGTGGGCGGGCCCTGACGATAATCGACAATAAAATTGTGCCTGACGCCGCCAATCGATTTGATCTTTACAAAGACATTTTGCTATATCGATCACGCGAGATCCTTGCAGAAAGGCTGTTGCAGCTGGGGGTTGATCCTTCCGTATCGACTCTGGGGCGATTTGAGGATAAAATTGCATTTGTTCTCGGGGCTAAATATCCGGATGAAACGGTTAACCAGCTTTGGGTCGATAAGGATACTCTGCTGCCGCTGCGCTTGATTATCCGAAGTGTCTACGATGCTGATAGTTCGGATAAAGTTGAGATTCGGTATCTTGTCTGGTGGAAAGTCGGTGAATCCAGCTACCCGTCGAAGATCGAATTCTACCAGGGTGACGATCTGGCTCGGGTAAGCCAAGCCAAAAAATTTGAGGAAAATGCGATGTTCTCAGAAGAACTCTTTGACATCGAGCACCTGGAATCAATATATCCTCAAGCAACCTTAGAACCCATCCCATCCAGGGGCGCCGAAGAACCCAGCGAGATTCAAAAAACCATCGAAGATTTTAAGCGTATTTTTGAATGAACAGCTTTAGTCGACGGCTTTCAGCTAATCTCATTTCCGGGCGTCAAGCCCAATATTTCGATATTACAATGTTTCCTGTTCATTCATTACGAACTCTTATGGTTGAGTTCATGCGGTTTCGGCGGTGATTATTCACCGAGGCGGGCCGGCGTTGAAAAATTTCCCGCCCGTATGTGATAAAATCTCGAAATGGGTCATTAGCAAATTCAGGAAATCGAAAAAACCATCTTTACATTTTTTATCGTTTCATTTATATTTGAGGAAATTGTTCTATAAGATACGTCGGGCCTGAGTATCCGAGATAGAGGATAAAAGGCGAAGAGAAGGTCCTATTAAAATTCCCACCCAAATTCCGATATCTTTGTTCGTTTTCAGTGATCTAAACCCCTTTGGGCATAGCACAAGGGGGTTTTCGCTTTTTTTATAACCGCCAACATCATTTTTTGAGGTAAATCAAATGGGAGATAATACGAAGTATATATTTGTAACCGGAGGCGTACTGTCATCTCTGGGCAAAGGCCTTGCCTCGGCTGCCATCGGTGCTTTGTTGGAATGCCGGGGACTCACGGTAACAATTCAAAAATTGGATCCGTACATTAACGTCGACCCCGGTACGATGAATCCGTTTCAGCACGGTGAGGTTTTCGTCACCGATGATGGTTCTGAAACGGACCTGGATCTGGGCCACTATGAGCGATTCACCCACGCCAAACTCGGTCGCGACAATAATTTTACAACCGGAAAAATCTACCATTCCGTTATTTCCAAGGAACGGCGCGGTGATTATCTGGGTGGAACGGTACAGGTCATTCCACACATCACCGATGAAATTAAGCAAAGCATCAGGTTGGCTGCCAATGGGGTCGATGTCGTGATTGTCGAGATTGGCGGTACTATTGGTGATATCGAAAGTCTACCTTTTCTGGAAGCCATTCGCCAATTCAGAACCGATGTGGGGCCGGAAAACGCCCTTTATATTCACCTGACCTTAGTGCCTTATATCGGTACCGCCGGCGAGGTGAAAACCAAACCGACCCAGCACAGCGTAAAAGAACTGCGCAGCATTGGAATACAGCCTGATATTCTGTTGTGCCGCACGGATCGCTACCTGTCAAAGGACATCAAATCAAAAATTGCCCTTTTTTGCAACGTCGGCATTGATGCGGTCATCACGGCTAAGGACGTGGATTGTATCTATGAAGTGCCGGTAGTGTTTCATAAGGAAGGATTGGATGCCAAAATTGTCGAAGTGCTCAATATCTGGACCCGGGCACCCCGGCTCGAGCCCTGGGAAGAGCTGGTTCAAAAAATACGGGTGCTGCAGCAATCGGTGAATATTACTATTGTCGGTAAATACGTCGATCTTACCGAATCTTATAAAAGCCTGAACGAAGCCCTATACCACGGCGGGATCGTTAATGACAGCAAGGTAAATCTGACCTTCGTGGATTCAGAACAGATGGCCGACGGAAATTGCACTGAGTTGCTGGCCGATGCCGATGGTATTCTGGTGCCCGGTGGATTCGGCACGCGTGGAATAGAAGGTAAAATATGCTCAGCGAACCACGCCCGGGTAAATAAAATACCATACTTTGGGATTTGTCTGGGAATGCAGATTGCGGTAATCGAGTTTGCCCGTAATGTGGCCGGATTGAAAGACGCCAACAGCTCCGAATTTAATGAGTTCACCCCGGATGCAGTAATTTACCTGATGTTGGAATGGTTTGACGAACGGACCGGCTCGACCCAGCGGCGCGATGAGTCCTCCGACAAAGGCGCTACCATGCGGCTGGGAGCCTATCCTTGCCGGATCTCAAAAGATACTTTGGCTTACCGGGCCTATGGAAAAGAAAATATTTCCGAACGCCACCGCCACCGGTATGAATTCAACAATGATTATAAAGCACTGCTGGCTGAAAAGGGGCTGACTATCAGCGGCAGTTCACCCAGTGGTGACCTGGTGGAGATAATCGAGATCAAGGACCATCCCTGGTTTCTAGGCTGCCAATTCCATCCCGAATTCAAATCCCGTCCAATGGCCCCCCAACCGCTTTTCAGAGATTTTATTAAAGCGGCCTTGGAGTATAAGGTGGGATTGAGGGATTGAGGGATTTAGGGATTCAGGAATTGAAGGGATTCTATCTCATGTACTTCATAAGTCCCCCAATCCCCCATTTCCTCAATTCCTCTTCGCTTTTTCCAATTCCCGGTTTATGGCCATTTCCAATCCTTTCATACTGCGGTCACGTATTTTCTTGCCGTTGACAAAGACGGTCGGGACGCCCCGTAGACCCAGGCGGATGCCCTCCTCGTAATCCTGTCGTATTTGAGCGGCAAGCTCCGGATTTTTCTGATACGCTTTAAATTCGGTTTCGTTCAAATGCAGCTGTTTCGCTATCTCATCGATCTTTTGGTCACTCAATTGATTGTAGTGCTTGTACAACTCGTCGTGAAATTCCCAGAATTTTCCCTGCCGAGCGGCTGCCAGGGCCGCACTGGCAGCTTTAAAGGCAAACTTGTGGCTTCGAATTGGAAAATTTTTATGCACCAGTTTTACGTCTGAAGGGTATTTTTCGAGCAACTGCTCAAGTCGCGGTGCCAGCCGCGCACAGTACCCTCATTGGAATTCGCTGAATACTGCAATGGTGACCGGCGCGTCCTCAGGTCCTTTAAATACGGCGTTCTTTGTCTCGATGTTGCTGATAAAATCCAGCAAAAATATTTCGACGGTTTTATTTTGCCGGCTTGTCGCAAATAGCCGCTCTCCGCTCGGGCCAATTTCAATTTGATCAATATGAGAGCCGACCTTGATGGTTTCATTTACATTACCGAGATCGTTATAAACTGCCACATTGCCCTCATCTGTGAGCACGAAAGTCAATTTGCCGTCAGGTGAAACCGCCACATCAATGGGTACGGCTTCGGTATGCAGCGTATTTTGAAGACTCGTTTCAACTGCGGCGTGAACCCAGGTTGTGGTGGTTAATAATATGGTTCCAATCAGGATCAAACAGAATTTAGCTAAATTACATATCATTCCAGGACTCCTTAATTTTGATATTATTCACTAATATTGTATTTGGTAATCAACCGTGAAAGATAGGTCCTTTGAATTTGCATATTCTTCGCAGCCAGACTTCGGTTTCCGTGGGTATTTCTCAGGTTTAACAGGATGAATTCTTTTTTGAACGCATCGATGGCGTTTTTTAATGACAATCCCACTTCCAGGCCGGGATACTGGGGCTGACTGGCAAACGTTGGAAGATCCTCGGGCACGATTTGCTTGCCGTTGCCCATCACCACCGCCCGTTCCAGAGCATTTTTCATTTCCCTGACGTTACCGGGCCAGTCATATTGGATCATGAGATTCATGGCTTTTTTGGAAATAGCTAAATCCGACACACCGCGTTCTTTGCGGTAAATATTTAAAAAATATTCCGCCAGCAATGCAATATCCTCTCTGCGTTCTCTTAATGGGGGCATCTGGATCTGAACAACATTAATACGGTAGTACAGATCTTCCCGGAACCGCCCTTCGGCGACATCCTCTTCAAGATTGCGATTGGTGGCTGATATGACCCGAACGTCCACTGGAATCGATTTGTTGCCTCCTACCCGGTAAAAAACGCCTTCTTGCAGAATCCGCAGCAATTTGGTCTGCATGCTCGGGCTCATTTCACCAATTTCATCCAAAAAAATGGTGCCCCGGTCGGCCAGTTCAAATTTACCGATTTTTCGACTGGCGGCACCGGTGAATGCGCCTTTCTCATGACCAAATAACTCATCTTCGAGCAACGTTTCGGGCAAAGCAGCACAATTGAGCACTATCATGGGCTCTTCTTTGCGTGCACCGACCCGGTGTATCATCCGGGCCAATAATTCCTTGCCGGTGCCGCTTTCCCCCAGAATGAGCGTCGTTGATTTGGAATTGGCAACTTTGATGGCATCGGAGATAACTTTTCGCAACGCTTTGCTTTCGCCCACAATTTCATATTTGCCTTGCAACTCATTTTTTAGATCCCGGATTTCCTTTTTATCATGTTCAATTTCGCGAGCATTTCCGAGTGCCTGGGCGGCCAGATCAGCAAATACGGACAATTTTTTCAAGTCTTCACTTTGGATGGCACTTCCGTCGGATTTATCAATAATTTCGACTACGCCGATGATAGTATCATTGATTTTCATCGGGACACAGGCAATGGATTGGGTTATAAACCCAATGGATTCACTGATCTCTTTGTACCAGCGCGGATCTTTGGCTACATCCGGAATCAACAGCGGCTCACCGGTTTGCGCGACATGGCCGGCGATGCCCTGACCGAGATCAATCTCGAACTGTTTGACGTCGGTGCTCTTTTCTCCGGTGGCAACTTTAAAATACAGCTTGCGGGTCTTGCGGTCCAATAACAGCAGTGAACTTGCTTTGGCATCCATCATCCGTGTTGCGGTTTCGATGATAAGTTCAAGAAGCTGATCGAGGTCCTGAACCGAGGACACCCAGGTTGAGATTTCTTTTATCCGATCTATAGAAGAATCGGCGGCTACGGACACATTATGCATAATTATACGCTCTCTTTTTTTTTTAGATTTGTTATATTAGCCCACAGAATTCACAGATAATTTTGCTACAACACTTTGTATCTCTAAGGCCCATAGTAAAGACCCGGCGTCGGGAGATAACAGCCAGTCTCCCTGCGTCGGGATCTCATATTGCGCGCCTGTTTTATTAGTCCGAATATGGAGAATCTTTTATTTTCAAAAGCCCGTTGTTAAAAAAATGAAAATTTCACTATTGTCTACATTTTATATTATAATAGACGATAATGTAAACTTTTTTATAACAACCGCAGCGATTCTTAATGAAGAGCCAATTTAGGATTAGATAGCCTGAATTTTAGATTTGGGTCAGTTCGGCGGTTTTGCCATTTAGCGAAGTTCTAATAAAAGAGGCTTTATAGATAGTGCTATTATTGATCATGGGAGTGGTTTTTGCTTGCATCCCGTTGCTTTTTAGCGGGGCAACCGCGATTTACTCAGTCTGGCATATACTTATATAATAAAGTTTTGTACAAACAACCTACTCCCGGCCGTTGAGCCGGGAAACGATAAAGTCACCGATTTTTTCGGCTGATCGGCCGAATAATTCTTCGATTTCAACCAGTTCCAAGTAGCGATCCAGCCAAGTGAGACTGTTCTCCTGCACGATATTCTTTATATGTTCGTATTTGCCGCCCAAGGCCTTTATTTGGGTATCCAGAACCACATTTGTCTTAAAAGATACATGCAGCAGCAGTAAATATTCGATCCGGTTGGGACTCTTATCCGATTTGGTCAATATGGGGATGACCAGGATGCTGCGTTCATCCTTGCGGCCTTTACCGATGTATATATTGCCTTGCCTGACGATAATCCGTTTGGTCCCTTTTAACCGATTATCCTTTTCAACCCGTGAGGGTACGCGCGTAGCTTCACCCTGTTTCCTGATAACCTCGATGGTCGTGTCTTCGGCCGGTTCTCCGAGCACACTCAATCCATCAATCTGATAAAGGGTGGTACCTGTAATTTGCCCGATGACCCCCTGTAGATTTTTTAAAACAATAATGTTGATGTTAGTCAGTTGCGAGAGGGTAAAATTTTCACGGCGCAATGTATCGAAAAGGATTCCTTCGAGCCGGTCCGTGATGCGGCTGGTTCCGACGGTAACCGTTTTGGCCTGGTGCTTAATGGCATCCACCGGGCGTGCCATAATGCTGATGGCTTCCGCCAAACAGCTAAACAGGGTGTTAAGCATGTTCACTGCGGTGCCCTTCTGGTTGAAATCGAGATCAAAGTCAGATACCGGCAGCCGGCCGGATAAATATTTGAGCAGCAGGGTGAGATCTGATGCAACATCCATTCCGATGGTGACCGGGAATTTTCCGGCGGCTCTTTTTTTTCTGAATTCGTTATAAAACGCGGCCACTTTTTCGCGGAAAGGCTGTTCGAGAATAATTTCGTATACATCCAGCCCCCCGGCACTGTATTCATCAAGCGACCGTTTAATATCATCCTGAAAGCCGTATAGAAAATGGGACCCTTCGTTGATGGCCAAAGCGGCATAAAAGCCCCAGATATGGCCGACCAGAGTATTTAAAATAGGGGCTAAATGTTCCGGGACCCGAGGCACATGGAAGACGGTTTCAGCATAGGGATCGAATCGGTCTTCACCTTCATCGGCTATGACGATGGGAATTGCTTTGTGAGCCTTGAAG
>Ga0056115_1001113_pt1 | contig 12367 bp, 6 predicted proteins | sample WorMetOlspDAHAB1_FD_77007 | JGI IMG/M metagenome (GOLD analysis project Ga0056115, IMG submission 77007) | Marine gutless worms symbiont microbial communities from Max Planck institute for Marine Microbiology, Germany - Olavius sp. DAHAB.1 ... | reverse complement strand
TGGCGTTTGTATTATTGCTGCGACAATCATCATGCATTACAATGGCTGTGTTGTGTGCCTGGTCCCGTGATTGTCGCTCAGTATCGGCAATCATGACAATGATTCGTATGTATTCGGGCATATTTGTAAAACGACAAAAAATTAACTGTTACTCGGCAACAAGACAACAAGAGCAACTGATGAGTTAATGGGTATAAGCAGAATGTAGCACACTTCTGTATAGAAGGCAAACTGCCGGGAATGGGATATATCAAGATTTCCGTGATAACTGACGTGGTGATTGACATAACTGCTGTTGCTCCTGCAGATAGTGACGATGAAGCAAAGATGTCGGGTGTTAATAGTAGGTCTGTGGGCGTGGAAGGAGCGGCCGAGATGATTGGAACGTGCAAAGCCTGCCAGCTGCTGACGTTAGCGCTGGCTGATCGTCGTGACTGACAGTGAGTGATGTCGGCATCTCCACTATAACATTCACTATGCAACTTCCCATGAACCTCTGCTAGCTCGATTCAGTATCTGGCGGAGACTACGAAGAACCGCCAATGGATAACGTAGGCTATATTGTTATTTTTCGGTCGCTGTTCATTTGCTGTAACCGGTCCTGCTGCTTGAAACATTCTCTCGAAAGAAATGCGACGCATTCGCGTAGTCCCCAACTTTGAAGTAACAGCTCAAAACTGAACTGTTTCATCAGTCACAGACATTGTTTTATTAGTTTTTATAGTGTTAAATTCGACATTTGGTGAACAGTTCTGTAAGTAATTAAGTACATAAAAAGCTATTATAGTGTCCGACACATAGGTCATTTCACATTAACTACGGAAAGTTGTAAAAGGAGCGGCTGAAAAGATGACTGCCGAAAACTCACAGGGTCGTTGCAGACGTGACGTGGCATGGTAGTTCGTTCCAGACACGGGCAGCGGCGACTGGGAAAGCTTAGTCGACCCGTCTACCATGTCCCTACCTAACTAATAACACCCGACATCTGTGCTTCATCGTTAAACTATACTCACTCACTTACGCTTGCTCGCCGACGGACGACAACTGTGTACGACGGACGATCAGTAATGACGATGACGCTTAGCCAAGACGACCTCGAGCTTGGAGGACCAGGACCGGAGGAACTCGCGGGCCAAGTACGATGGCGCTATCTAACGTACAAACATTTATACATTATCATGTACGAGTTGACGATGTTTTGCAGCCGGTGCAGAGGTCAGTCGCGAGGTCGAAAACTTCGGAAAAGTGAACGGCCTCGTAAAGCACGTTGACAGCACCGGCAAGAACGTCAACGTCTTCCTTGGCATCCCGTTCGCTAAGCCGCCGATTGGTGAGCTACGCTTCCGACCTCCAGTGCAGCTGTCGAACGCCAATACTTCAAAGGTGTACGACGCCACGCAGCTGCCGGCGTCATGCTACCAGAGCAGAGACACTGCGTTCGCAGAGAAGTACGTCAAGACTTGGAACCCGAACACGAACGTGAGCGAAGACTGCCTCTACCTCAACATCTGGGAACCAGAGGGAGCCTCCGACAATGCGGTTTTGGTAAACCTGTTAAAACTTCTGTTTCTGTACAAAAATTCTTGATAATGGCTGTTATTTAAGAGATCAGTCGGGCCTATCGATGGAAAATGAACGTAATGCAGGTGTTTTTCTCACTGCGCAGTCTGACAATGGACTATGCTAATGCTGCTTAATACTGTGACAAAGTCGATCTGTTCTTCACAATAGTGTACTGTCATAAAAGAAATGAACATGTCTTCAAATCGTTGCCATTCTCCTTAGAGCACGCATATGATAGTTTTTTTCTCATATAAAATGTCTTCTTACACTAAAACTGCTCGACTGTAGGTGAGGTCGATAAGTTACAGGTAACAAGTGCACGCGGTTAAAAACTTACAGACGGGTTAATACGGACCATAGACAATAACTAGTATCGATCAAAATATTGCAGCATTGTTGTTAAGGAGTGAAATAAGTCTGATGTGTCCGCATTGAACCGGCATCTTAAGATTTCACTTTACTTACTGTGTATATACATACATACATACATAACTCTGCAACACGTAACGTTTGTTCAGGTCTGGATATACGGTGGTGGATTTTACAGCGGAACGTCGACACTGGAGCTGTACGACGGAGAGTATCTGGCTGCCAAGAATGACGTCGTCTTGGTTTCCATGCAGTACCGCGTCGGTCCCCTTGGTTTCCTGTCGCTAGGCAACGAGGAGGCGCCAGGTAACGTCGGCTTGTTGGACCAGCAGTTGGCGCTACGCTGGGTCAATAAGCACATCGGAGCATTTGGCGGAGATCCGTCGAAAGTGACGATTTTCGGAGAAAGTGCAGGAGCCGCCAGCGTTGGTTTTCATTTGTTGTCGCCCGGTTCAGCTGATCTGTTTCGGTCAGCCATAATGCAAAGCGCCGCCGCCGGAGCGCCGTGGGCCTATGTGGATCCCGAAGCAGCGAAGAATGCTGCTTACGAACTGGCAGAGCTGGTATGAAGTTTCATTTATTATTTATTATATCAAGTCGTACACTAACACTGAGTACACATAAAAAGAAAACAAGCATAAAACAATGAAACACACAATAACACTAAAGATTAAAAAACACACAATCGGAAAAGCTATGAAATACACAAAAGTAAAGTAGATACTCTTAAATGTCATAAAACTCAGGTGGAAAGAACAGTTGATCAAACAAATTCTCGTATTAAACGCACCAACTGTTATTGTTAATCAAAAAAGCAGAAAAAAAGCAGTTAGAATGGTAGCCTACTGTTACCAATGTCATCTATAAAATGCTGCCGAGCAACGAGTGCATACAATATAACACATTTTGTCCGAGACATGACTTCGTGCGGTCCTGGAAGATACTATAGGAGGCCACAAAACGTATTGTGTAATATTTTATATACAACAGAGTAAACTGGGTGTTATATTATTCATATATGACATTACTGTGTTCACGCTTCGTTGCAAAAAAAACGATAGGCTTTCTTGCTGTTAGCATTCTATAATTTGAAAACATACTTTGGAAAAGTTATAAGTCGAGAAAATTGAGGTAACAGGAAAACACTGCACGGGAAAACTCGCTATCTGCGTTAATAAATACGTTTTGGCCAGCCGAAAAATCGATATCGGTGATTATTGCTGAGTGTGCCGAGTTTTGCGTGAACGCGTGGTAAGGTGGACTGTTCGCGAGAAAACACGGTCGAGTGCCTGCGCGAGAAAGCGGCAGATCTGTTGACCAGCAAACAGTGGAAACTGTCGTCGGTGACGGCGAGTCATTTCATTTTTGTACCGACACTCGATCACGATCGCCAGTTCTTGGAGAAAAGTCCGGCTGAGCTGCTCGAGTCGGGAGAGTTTCGTCGAAAGAATATCCTGATGGGTGTTAACAGCCACGAAGGCGCCTTCTTCGTCATCTACGCTTTCCCGGAAGTGTTCGACCCGACCGACAAAGAGCGCCACAAGAACGTCACGTACGAAGATTACCGCGAGATGGTGATGAAGCTGGACGTGGTTGACACGTCGTCGTCAGAAGTTGTGTCCGACACCATCGCGTCCGTCTACTCTCTGCCGTGTGGCGAAGGAGGCAACACTGGCAACGCAGACGCCAAGTCGTTCATGGAGTCGCTCGACGGAATATTCGGCGACTTCATGTTCAAGTGTCCGGTTGTACAAACGGCCAAAGCATTCGCAAGAGAGGTTATCAATCGATCAGTCAACTTATTTGCACCCGATCAGTGACAATGCAATTGTTCAAGCTTGTCAGAAGTTTTTCAAGCGTGCGGCGAAGTACGAAAACCGATTTAGGGAGACTACTGCCGCGGCGGATTTAAATTGATATTGTTGAAATTATTGTTGACGCTATATGAACTGATCTCTACTACTTAGTTAAGTTCTAGTTGTGTCTATTTATATATTCTGCTACCATTTATCGCAAACAAAGATTCTCATATCTCGTATATTAATTAGCAAGCAAGTCTGTAATAAATATACGTTGGGTGACAGCAACGTCATTCTACCTATAACAGTCAACGCCGCATGTTGGAGCTATACTATCTTACGGAAGTGTCATACGTCGTAAAACTGCGTATTTTTTCAAACTGTTGTGTGTGCAACAATACATCAGTAGGAATGCACTTTCTGTGAATAACCTTGGAATAACTGAATTTCAGATATCCGCATTCTACGTTCACATTAAGTATACCTCCAACATGGCGGCGTGCTATGACATTAACGTAAATGACGCCACTGAACCTCATGTACAGCAACGTAGAAAAAAATCTTTTAAAATCCAAAGTTAATTGAAATGTAACAGTACTGACAGAATTCAAGAAACAGCAAGACGTAACTTTGGAGTTTCATGTGTTTTGTCGAAGAACGAGAAAGATGGAGTACATAAGGTGTACGTGTATGCATTCAAACATCGATCTAGCGGCAGTCCGTGGCCAGACTGGGCTGGCCAAGCTCTTCATGGCTACGAGATCGATCACGTGTTCGGAGTTCCTCATCAACAGAGCAGCAGAAGTATATACGAAGAGAACGAGCGAGAACTTAGCCAAAAAATGATGGCGTACTGGACCAATTTCGTCAAAACCGGGTAAAGTGACACATTTTGTTGGCGTATTTTTATGCAAATGTTTGATGTCAACTTGTGCGTAATAACAGTGCTTTGTTTCTGCCGATGAAGAACCAGACCTATAACCATTCCAACTTTTGATTTTAGCTTTATGTTTTTAGCCCTCGGGGTCTTTACTACCGAGGGCGAAAAAATTATAGTAATAATGATCACAGATGACCACCGTGAGATCGCTTTCCTCTTTCAGCGACTATCCGTTTTAATTCAACGGTAAAATGCGGTCGCTGTCTCGGGTACCTTCACCCACACAACCCCCGAGGACGAAATGTAGCCGTTCCAGTATTTTTTCTACTTTTAGCTTAGTTTTTAGCCCTCTGGATCTATACTACCGAGGGCAAAAATTAGAAAACAAAACAAAAAATAGTAATAACAGTTGATACAGTTGGAAACATAAACTTGCACTGGCTTAAGACGTTGGTGTTACCCTCTGTACCTGCTATTCTATCAATATGAGTAATATAGTCTCCAATGAGTAGGCTGCAATTTTGGCCTATGAATATTTTAGGTTCCGTGAGTAGACAACTGACAATGTATTTCGCGTCAAATGTCACATAAGTTGCCTTGCCCAGTTGTGGATACTGCTCCCTGCTATGCGTCGTAATGTATAGTGTGCAACTGACCTTGGTACGAGATTTTCTAGATGTCCGAGTTTAACATGATTCGGATTTCACAATAAATGCACCGTAACATGACAACGTGTATAATGAAGAAAAAAATAACTGACGTCACTGCCCCCTCAAACTTGCACCTCCTAAATTAGACGTCAGTCTGGCTACAATAGTTACTGCCGTCATGTTGGAGACCTATTCTGTGTCGCAGCAGTGTAGGCCTAGTGTCGTATATACTAACGTATGCTTGCATTATTACGCTTGTAAACTGTTAGGCTAGCATTGGCGTTCAAGTTAAAAGCATACCTCCAAAATGGCGCGTATTTCTGTGCTCAGTTCAATAATGCCACAGCACCTTATTTAGTCGTCACCATCGTCAAGTTTATTTGCTCAACCAAAATTTTTTATTTAGTTATTTTATTCACTGTAAAACATCGAACACAAGAGGTTATAAAAAAACAGTTGCGAAAAACGATATACGTTTGGTCTAATTTAGTTATGTGGCATGTAGGCGTGGCCAAATTAACTTGACACCGTGCGTTGTTTTTGGCACAGAGATCCGAACGACGGCAGTGGAACAAACCCGACGTGGCCGACATACACCATCGACAAACGTCAGGTACTTGTACTCGACACAGATTCCAGCCGTGATACTCAGACTGGACTCCGAGATCGTTACTGTCAGTTCTGGACTGATACCGTTCCGACGCTTCTCACTGCCACCGGTATGACATTCTCACTTCGCATATCGCTTCTAATTTTTACCACATGTTTCACTTTCTCTTTCGTTTTTTCGTTCGAAACTTAACTTTGCCGGTTATCATGCAAGCACTGTTTTGTTTAGTAATTTTTTTCTTTCGTCAGACGCATTTCCGTTAGCGAGTAAAGTTTGGATGATACGCTCTAATGGTGAAGTCAAACACGGGTGATTAAAGTAACTGTATCAGTTTGACACAGCAGGTGGCAGGGAGTTCCAAATTAGAGGTGCGTCAGTTCAGTCTTCGTCGTCTTGTTTTACTATTTTTTAAGTAGTCGCACCACTTGCAGGGCATTTTATTGGGAATTTTTGAAAGCACAACCTGCTACTCTTTCCGTTCCGCCTAACGCTTAGTTCTGCATTTGGAGCTGAAAACCATGCTTCCCTTGACACGTAATCAACACTTTTAAACTACAACTACACAGATTTGATTTTAGAATTAAACGAATCCGTTTGCAACTGCACATTTTGCGTATAGAACTAAAATCAGTTCCGACTGTTTGTGTTCATTACAGGTCAAGCTTCAGCGAATAACGGTTCAATCTCTCACGTGCTTGCAGCTCTTCTGACTTTCATCTCGGTTCTCGCTATTGGAGGCTCTCTATAGGAGGGGCTCAATTATGTGTCGAAGTGTTTGTGTGTTCGCTTAACTGCGTTTGTCGTCTGTCTGACACACAAGTCCACAAAAGCCACGTAAAATGCGGTGCCTAAATACTTCGTAACTTTACTGCGGACCGATATTCCTAATTTATGCAAATATTATGCGCGCATGTGCACTGGGCAACATATAGTGTCCACACAACGTAGTGCACAGACTGCTGCTACATAGGGAATGCGTAAGTTCATGATGTTACACTGCTGAAATATAGCATACCTACAGTATGGCGGCAGTAACTACTGCGTACAAAACGACGCCACTGTTACCGCATGTATTGTCGGAAACTCATTGAAGCAAAATCAATCTGCCGATGAGCAAACACAAGGCGTGCAATAATTACCGAGAGGGACCATCTATTCTTGTTTGTGTAAACCTATACGGCTGTTCTGTTTGCGAGTTTTATAATGCCATCATTATAAAACAAGCAAATAGAACAGCCACGGAGGTTTACAATAACAAGAATAGATAGGTCCCTCTCGGTAATTTTTGCACGCCCTTTGCTCACCGGCAGATTGAAACAAACAGATCGCTTTACGCATACAGTGTGGCCCTAACAAAGTAAGCCACTATCAAGAATCATCATTAAATCGTATTAAAACAGTCAGCGAGGCTAGATTTTTCATAAATTTTGATTACAAAATGAGCACAACACTATTATGTTTGTATTGAATATTCTATGTGTGACCTAATTTGTGACGTCATCACTTGCTGTGTTTGAAGCTACGATATGGGTAAAATTAATGTGTGTGATAAAATTGTGATTAAAAACCAAAAAAGAGAGAAAATATGGAAATCAAATAAATTATTACATAAATCTCCATGTAAAGATGGTTTAGGAATGGAATTAACAGCTCATAGCCTATATGACGCATTTCGCTACTTTACGGGCCAGGCATTGATAGTGACATCACAAAGTAGGTCACGCACAGAATATTTAATACCAACGGATAATATATTGTTTGATTAATACTTTAATTTGGCAAATAAATCTGTTTTTATTGACACAGTTTAATACGATTTTTTTGTATAATTTGGTAGTGGTTTACTTTTCGGGCCACCCTGTATACACTGGCAAACCATGCGGTGTATTGACTAGCGGCTTCGCCGAGTTCTTTGGCGAACTTCAGTAGTCGATCTATTAACTTTCGATTTTGGCTGTATGGCAGCACGATATTGTCCGTAGTTGCGCGTGCAGGCTTAGGTTTACTTGTCAATTGGGTTCGATCGACGCAGTGAAATTAAAGTATTGCGCACATTTCCCGCATTTTGATATATTTATTTTTCTTCTGATCAAAATGAATCTATGTGGTCAAATAAAAAAAACTGACTGCTTGATTACAAATACAACTCTAAAACAAAGTAGCCCTTAGATCTAGTTGAATATACAGTGTATAGTCTTCATGAATGCAAATATATAATTGTCATCTTCACTGTTGTTGTATATATGTTGCCCGAAAAAGTGAATTAATATAAAGCCCATCATTATGTGCTTTTAGCTCATGCTTTTCCAACTGTCATTAACTATTTTCATTTTTTGTGTCTTTTGTTTCCTTTTTAAAATGTATATTGTATAGGCGTATACGTTGGGTAAAGAACATAATTTAAAAAATTCATCGCTATTTCAATGTCGCAATGCTGCCGATCGCACTCGAACAGTGCACGTATGTGGTGTATGTGTATGTGGTGCTTCTCTGGTGGATGATAAGCTCCAAGTTGCATGAAACCTTAAGCGCCATAGACTCAGGTCACGTCAGGTGCTCTGCTAATGAAATGATCGAATTTTTGCGTCATATCGTATTCTCGGTAGAAAAAAAGACACGAGCCTAGGCTACTTCGCGCTGCCGTTTTCTGTTCGTGTGTTTTGAAATGGGAAAAATTGAGCTAGATCGCATTGTGTTTCCTGTATTATATACGAGTTTAGTTCGCACAAGAAATGCAAATATTAATGAAAAAAGGCAAGTTCATAGCATTTCCGACACAAAATACTAATTATTACTATTAACCTAACAATATACGGTACAAAGAAACAAGCAAAAACTACAAAAAGATTTAACATAAATTTGTTTTTACCAAAATGACCTTAATATTATAATTAATAGCATATGGGCTGACATCAGCCGTGTTACGCAAATTGGTTGTACCCATTTTAGTGCAAATAGGCCTACACTGCCATGATATGACACAACTGTTCGCTGTTTTCCAATTCAATCATGCGAATAAACACGATTATAGACTAGTTGAGCTTAAAATGAATATCCAGTCGACAGCGCACATTTCGTTGTACACTCTATACCAAACATGATTGAAAAAGCAATCACAAAATTTGCACTTTGCCTCGCCTTTCGTTCGGCGGAATAGAGTTGATGATTGCCACATAACTATAAATAGAACTAGGTCAGGTCACGGCGTCACGCATGAACACGGGTGACAGGCTCTGCCTATACAGGTGCGTGGGCTAATGTGTGACTGGCGTCGAATCATCGCGTTTGAAAACCGATTGGTTTGTTTTATGCTACGACGACACAGACAATGTGGATTTCGTATAGCATCTTCGCGATGTTGATTGTAGTGATTTTGAGCCTGATGACATCGTCGTCAGCGCAGACTACGATTGCCGAGTTGATACAGCAGCGTAGTGAGCTCAGCATGGTGAGTGGGCGGGCTAGTGCGCGCTGTCAGTTTACCTGTATTACTTCCAAATGTAAACAATAACGTGAGCGCAACTGTTGTCATTATTCGCCAACTAACTGCGATCTTATTAAGGAAGATGATTAAGCACACGAGAAAACAACAGCATTGCAAAGGCCTAAGTGGTAGAGATAGTACTACAAATAAAAAAACTTCTATAAATACCGAACACATCTGGTTACCGGATGATTAACGAACAAACAAATTCGATCAGTCAGTTCGCGGAGCTATTCACTAAAATGTGATGGAAACTTGGAATCAGATAATCGCTCTGAATGTGATTTACCTTTAATTGTAGTGAACGGATTGACTGACGGCGATTCACCTGATTACCATATGACGTATAATATGTCATCACATTCACATATTCATCATTGTGTGTTTATTTTAGGCTGTAGGCTATAGTCCCATGGCCATTTCAGAAATCACGTCAGAAAACCTCCACTTTCTGTGTTGTTAAATGGAAGTATAAGCCTACGTGTGGCCATGAAATAATGACTGCCGATCGTGCTGCTCACCCACCGGAAATTTTCTCCATGCACAAGTTGAATCGACGACGCTGCAATCCGTTTACTGTATATACAAACGATGTCTGTTTTTCAATTTTATCGTGGTCAAAGACTGAACAAATTATACCGCTAAATAGTACGCATTGGCATGTTTAAACTGTTCTTTCGAATGGTTTTTTAATTGTGCACTTGTGCCATGAAACTAATCGTCATAGTTATTGTTGTTAGGCCTATGAGGCTTATACACTAAATGCACGATGAACGTACAACTCAGTCTTAAAAGTAAATTTACGCTACAATCGTAATTGTGTCCTATTATCATTCGTCTTAATAATCTAAACACGTTGAGAGCACGACGCCATTAATTATGGGCAAGACAACCCACATTTCTGTGTATCGTCAGTAGGCCTATAGAGTTGTAATTGCAGATAAGGAAGTTTATGGAAGGCACTGACACGTGGAATAAGTTGGCGCTGCAAGGCTCCAGCGTCAAGTACACGTTCTTCGCGCCGCACAATAAAGCTTTTTTGAACGTGAGCGAACAAGCGAGAGCTACGTTCAACAACCCGCAACTGTCGACCGATTACGCCAACTCCGTCTTCAGCTATCATATGGGTTAGTGAGATCACGTGTTGTGCAACGTTGGATGCGTGCAGTGATGTCCATTCAGGTCGCATTACCAGGCATAAAACTATGCCGCCATTGTTATAAACAGAGTGGGGTAAAATGCAGAAATGTGAAAAACCTTACGCGAATTAATTTTGTTCGCCGTCGGTGTATTTCAATTGGAGTAATTCGGTACGCAACATCACGGTGCCCCCCGTGGAAAAGTGGTGGGGGGCACGTGCTCTCCGTGCTCTGTGGAATAGGCGCCAGTGGTCACTGTCACCTCACATGTATTCCAGATGAAGCTGATATCTAAATGTGTACATGATTTTTGTCGTCAGAAACGCGCATCGCCAAAATAAAGGAGACGAACCCGTTTCTCTATTGTTTATTTAAAGAGTTCGCGCATGTTATCATTATCAGTTTTAGCGTAGTTGCGTGAAAATTCTGGTTCTGGTTGAGTAATCGGCAAACTCTCTGGCTGGGATATCACGCCGATGGAGAGAGTGCGCCACAGTTATTTAGTGAGATTTGACTTGAAGCAGTCCAAAGTGTTGCAGTCCACAACTTCACTGCGCAGAGAAATAGCGGTTACTTATGTACCATGTCAACGACGCTAAAGTGTCAAACTCCATTTAACCGACAAACGGACACGTCCGATTGTCAGTTTGTCCGTTGTGTCTGCCAGGGGCGTCCATCCTATGGCGAACGAAGCGCGATGCTTCATAGAAATTTAAGGGAGAGAGATAAAAATCAGGGATCAACAATAAATACACGAAATTTTGTCGGTTGATTACCAGGAAAATCATTAAAATTATTGCCACCAGATGTCACATTTTAAGGCTAAAATGCAGCGAATTTGATTCATGGCGTTTTGTCCGTTTGTGTCTCGATGGATTTCGACGCTAACTGAACGGCAGTGCGTCAAGTATCTAGTTCAAGCACCTGCTATGCAAACGACATGACAATGAAGACCTCCGAGTCAGATCGACTGCCACGCTCATCGTGATCATTATAATAAACTTGGCGTAATTTATGCTGCGCCTATTGAACAATAAAAAACGCAGGCGCAGTAGAGTAATTGTGACGATGAAAATAGTTACACTGACTGTTTGCTTAAAATATCTGGAAAATTAACGGTTAAAAGCGAGACAGGAAAAGACGTACGGCTTTAAAACAGTTAAAACTAGTCTATTACTTCGTGCTGGGCAAGCCGCGGCAGCCACAGCTTCGCGTTTCTTAATTGCCGCAGTATTAAGTCGCGAGTTCTTATTGGTTCTGAGCGTTGGCACTGACGTTCACCGGACACCCAACAAAATGCGGTTTGGTTTCAGCGCTGGGCGAATGGAGAAGGTCGGCAGCCGCTGACGCCACTAACAACGTACAGAGAATTCAGAGCCTAGCGAACGGTGCAACGAAGCTGTTTCTTGTTTCCGCGGCAGTATGTATATATGCTTCCATTTTATGCGAACACGATTGTGGTTTCATATAATGTTGCTTGCTATGCGTCGTACTGTGTAATAATACTAAAAAGGACGATATTTGTAGTGCTGTCTATACGGCGCTAGCCATATGCGAGAGTTTACTTTGGGTCATCTGGACGAAAGTCGGTCAGCGCCAGGTGGCCGCCAACTCGTAGGCCAAGCTGCAAACTTGACCTTTGAGTCCGCCTGTATGGGCTGCTATAGGCCGAACATTCGCCCATCGCCATGTATTATTACTCAACCATAAGGTTGATACTCATTTACTGTCCCTCAGAGGGTGGAAGGCTCAGTCAGTGTGCAGCCCATGCCAAAAGCTGCGTATCGCAGTGGTTTTCGGTGAAAAACACATAAACTTTTTGTCCGCAGCGCGATTCGAACCTGGGATCTCTTGCGCCGTAGGCAAGCGTGCT
>Ga0056115_1001112_pt1 | contig 12379 bp, 8 predicted proteins | sample WorMetOlspDAHAB1_FD_77007 | JGI IMG/M metagenome (GOLD analysis project Ga0056115, IMG submission 77007) | Marine gutless worms symbiont microbial communities from Max Planck institute for Marine Microbiology, Germany - Olavius sp. DAHAB.1 ... | reverse complement strand
CTTTGTGACAGGGGGAGGCGGTTGTCAAACTGACATACGCATATAAAAAAATTCATATACAAAGTTTAGGTACTGTTAACTGTAAAAATTACCGACTCGGCTTTTGTTTGTAGTGACAAATCACAATCACCCGCAGTCCGGCATGAAAGTCAAGTATGTTAGGCCTACAACTAGGTCACCCAGTCCCCTCAAGTTTGATGTTTCATTTCCTGAAAAGCCCCAGAAGATCGTTGCTATTAAAGGCGATATTTTAGCCCGAAATTCGGTTGTGACATAATTATTGGGGGGGTCCGCCAAACGTGACAGTGTGTGACAGAGGGGGAGGGGATCAGTTTTGCTGAAAAATAACGTGACGTAATTGTTGAATGGCCCCTTATAGTGTTTCACGTTGTGATATCCAAACATCGTGTGATATACTAAATTGTCTGTTTTGCGTGTTGTACACAAAAACCTTAATACAGACCTGAACAAAGGCAAAGGCATATAACACTTGTAGAACGCCTCAAGCCGCAACCGCTACTTCAGAGGCGCTGGTCATGTCACAGGCCAAGCTAGCGTAGGGCATAGGCCATATGCTGAGCCTGCGCTCACAGGCTGACCAACCGACCGAACGCAGTTTAGCCTGCCGTTTAATGGTCTCCACCTCGTAGCAGAGACATTGTATTATTTTTGCTGTCGGTTTTTTGGATAAACTTATAGATCTATTGTTCGGACGCTGTTTTTCTCGACTAATTTTTGACGATTTAGTAATTCCACGAATCCACAAAACTGTGCACTGTTATCGACAAACAGGCTGAATATTAGACAGAATTTTCATCGACACTGTTTTCTTCTGAGCATTAATCTTCAAAGTCATTCAATATGTTCTGCCCTAAGGAGAATAAACTACCTAATGAGAGAAGCTAATTATGGGAGTCGGACGCACAGTCTCGGAGAGCGGATATTAACGCGGCGCATGGAGTTGCTAAGAAACGACAGGTAGCCGGCGAAAGAACGAACGAAAATTGAGTGTGTATTGATTTGTGACGTCAGTATCGTTTTCCTCGCGCATATCAACGTGTTGAAGACAGAACAGGTACAACTACTTTAAGTCATAAATTTGATGGGAATGTTTGCATTTGCTGAAACTTTGAAAATCCACAACGACAACGTTACGCCTCTTACGTTAGGCCACAGCTAAATGGTTGCGAAGTTCCGCATCGTTAGAGGCCTTCCCCATCAGAGATCAGAGGCACATTGCGGATTGCAGTGCTCTTGTGTCTCCCGTCTTTAACACGGTACACAGCAGACGTTTGAATGCGGTGAAATGTTCGCAGAATGTGGTAAATGAACGATGTTGTTTAGTCTGATATCGCTGAATAAAGCTTTTTTGTCACTGTCAGAAGCAGGAGAAAATTTGTAATAATACTATCATCAAAATCCCACCACACCTCGTCTCGCTATCCTACCTTGTGAAATGCCAATGTCGTAATGCAACAATTGAAAACAAGACTTCACATTTTAAGAAATTAACAACGGGAAACAACGTGTTTTTGTCTCAGTTATTGTCTAAAGTAACTGCCACAATCTGCAGTTTTGCACCAAATGTTCAATGCCTTGCTGCTGGACGACGCACTCTTAAAATGTGTTGTATAGAAGTCGTCTTGTTTTCAGTTGTTGCTTTTACGACACTGACATTTCACACAAGGTAGGGTAGCGACACATTTGAGCTGTGGTGGGAGTTTTTGTGACGGTATTATTGCAATTTTTTTCTGATTCTGACAGTGATAAAAGTTTGAAATTGGTCAATATTTGATGAAGTTATAAGGCGTACAATAAAATGTGTAAATTTTAGGCCATTGTGCGCAGATGCTACGCCAGTACAATCAAACTAGGTTGCTAATGCCTAAAATCCACGTGTTTCTGTTTTAACCAACCAATGCAAGGTCATTTCGTTAACATTGTGACCATCGCGTTAATTTTTACCGGCAATGTTTTTTAAGGAACGGTTTACAATTATTGCCATTATTACCTATTAGAGAAAAAAGCTAAGTTATTTATATTCTGCAACTTTATCGTGTCGACTCGCAACTTTTGCAGGTCGTCTACTCGTGCATGCACTTGTAACGATAGCGATAGCAGAGCATTGATAACGGTAATGATATGAAACAAATGCGCACGGACCAGCACAAAGTTAAGTATTGAATAAGAAAAATAACCGCTGCATATTCTACTACACGGCGCTATACAAATTATTTATTATTATTGTTAATGAGTGCAAACTATATAATAGCCAGTTTAACTGATGGTTCGTGTTGGCGATCTGCAACTTCTGGTCAGCACCAGCAACAGTATTACGTCGTATGCTAAAATAGATCCCTGGTGAAATACAATGCAGATTGTGTTTCCTCCACGTTGCCTGACCCGTTTCGCCATATCCGGACGGGCTGTTATCAAGGTTTTAAACAAGTTCTGTCGCTGCGTAACGGCTGTGTCGTCGTATCTGATTTGTGACGAGTCCGTTCTAGACAGTTGTTGTTGTGGAGAAAGTTGTATCCTTGACTGAGTGAGGTGTTCACGTGGTTTGAGCGGGCGACGATGACGGTGATCTTACTGAATTGCGTCACTCTCGGCCTGTATCAACCATGTGCCGACGTGCCGTGCAACACAGCTCGCTGCCACTTCCTGGAGGTGGCCGATCACGCCATCTATGCCTACTTCGCTGTCGAGATGTTCGTCAAGGTGCTGGCGATGGGCCTCATCGGTCCGCGAACGTACCTCGCTGACGGATGGAATCGACTTGACTTTCTCATCGTCATTGCAGGGTTTGTACAGCACGCTTGCTTTGTTTGCAGCTTGTCGGTTAATTTTCTTGAATTAGTTTCGTACACAATATACTATCTCGTTTTTAAGCCGATATCGGCGTAAAAACTAAAGATTAATCTGGAAATTAATCTGGTGTGTACTGTATAGGCGACTACTACAGTACTGTAATAGTAATACTATTACTCGGATGGACGTTCTCTCTACCGTAATTAGCCTACGATCAATAATAGCTGACCACACCAGAACTGTAGGTAGGTATCAATGTTCAACGGAAAGTTGCTTTTTTATTAGGACCATGCAAGGCGTATAAACTTATTAGTTATTATTATTATTATTATTATTACTGTTTTAAATATTATACTCATTATGGTGAATTTGTAAAGCTTTATTGATTCTATGATTGCGCGAACATTTTTTATTGTTGAAATTAAACTTAGATTTTTCCTACTTTAGAGTTTCTAATAACAAGATTGTCTGATGACGGGTTTTGTTTCTGTATTATTCATAGGCTATAGTTTTATAGCCTCTTTATTCATGTATGCTATATCGATTGATTCTATTTTATTTTTATTAGTTTTATTTTTCTTTTTTTATGCCTTTTGTGTGGATAAGGCATTAACGCTTAATCTTCAGTATGGCCAATTCACTGCAAAACAGATCACTGCCGGATCTAATTCATCGAGATTATTATTTTGCAAGACTAAGGCAGTTTGGTTCACTGTTTCTGTTATTGACAGTTCCGAGATTGCCTTACCTGAAACTGATTCAGCGTATGAACTAGCTGGTGTGTACGTAACCTTAAGCACTGAAAGTGACTACGTAATATAAATTTACTAGAGATTTTCACAGACGCTGCATGTAGCCCATGTAACACCTACGTACAATATAGACCTACATATTCGTCATCACGTAAACATGGTCATGCTTCGTTCATCAGATAGCTAATACAACAGAGAAGTGCTGAATCAATCGGTTCGAAAGTTATTAGTTCGCGATTGATGATTAGGTCGTAAAGTCTGAGACAAGGAACCTCTGAGGTCTGCTGGCGGTCGATCGCAGATAACATCGACTGCAGGAGAGGAGCGGATTGCACAGATGACGAACGGCAGCGACGCCGTGCTGGATATTGGTAAAGTTTATGTCGTGCTGCTGATGGAAGCGATCATGACGCAACAGCTAGTTCATACGCTGAATCAGTCTCGCTCGTGATTAATATTGTCGGCCGGTCGATGCGAACAGCGTTCGTTCATTGCGTCGTAAAATATCGATCCGTTTTCTGATTTTGCTCCACGAGTCAGTTTCAGCCCGTCTCTTCCCCGATCTGTGCCGGAAGAAAAAATGCAGCATCTCTTTCGGTTGCAAGGCGATAAAACCACGAGGCCATTCGAGCGACGTGATTTCTTTTTTTTCCCGATCACATAAAACAATATCGTGCTATCAGGCCAGTTCAGTTGATCAGTCTCGCGCAGGCTTAATCCGACTCAGCCTACTGGAAGAGGCAAAAGAAAGTCACAGAAGTCAACATTAGCTAGCTATATGTCATGATATTTCTGCTGCATAGATGCTCATCAGTATGGTAACTTTTTCCTGTACATTCATCTGTAAAAATAAGTTTATTGCATTGCGTGGTAACCACAGAACTGTAGTTATTTTGGGCCTGATTTCTGTTTCTTTGTCAAATTGTAACAGATTGCCCACAACTGGACACCAGATATGTGCATTCGTTTAATATGAGCTGCCAGTTGTACTATCCGCCGCATAAGTAAAGTGCGAAACTGACATCTGCGTTAAAATCGTGCTAGATTCATGGCCGTTCGTTCTTTTTGTTTATTTAGTTTATAAACAATTATTTATTTAAAACAGCATCGCAAAATGAATGCTATGTTCTTTTTCAGTAACAGACGACATAGCTTGCACCGTACACTCCAGCTGCAGCTTAGTGCCATTGTTTTAACCTTTGTCCATTAATTTTCCTACAATGCGATGACGTATCCATTAAATCTACGCGCAGAATTTGCAAAAGCGGCGCCGCGCCGGCACACTGCAAAAAGTGCAAAGTTGAACCTCGTTTTTCCTGCACTGTGACTGATGGTGGCCATCTCATTAGCTGACCGTGTTGGGCCATGTCGGGTTGTAGGTAGGTTTACCGTATAAAACTGTGTAAAGCCTGAATCTTGCACCACAAATGTGACCAGACGTTGTCCCCACTTTTTGTTAATGAGAATTAGTGTGTCATGTTTTGTTTCGTTTTGTGTTTATCATTTTTTTCTGGCAACCATTTCCTGGTGCACAAAAGTTGAATGGCAAATGCGGCCGCAGGTGACCTATACACTGTGAGCCATAAAACTGTAGCCTTCTTATTTTTTTACAATAACAGAAGCAGGTCAATTCATAGTTTGGTCATTCAAAGGTTATAAAAGGTTATTTTAGTTCTCAGGATTTGTACACTATCGAATTCTAAGTTTAATGAAAGTCAGTCAAAACATAAAAAGTCAGGACTCATTTAAACCTTTAAAGCAACACACAAGATAATTCAGACAACCTAGTTTCCGCCCCTTCTGTGGGAATTCTCTAACCTTTTAGCACAATAGCCTTTAACTTCGTACAAATTGTTTATTACCATAATTCGATTTTCTTTACTGAAAACCATGATGAATTCACGACGGTGTTGTCTGCCACTTCTTGTATAAAATTAATCTTAAGCTGGTTTCCTGTTTTCAATTATACAACGAATATCAAACATACAGATGATGAAAAATTCATTAGTGTATCATCGCGCCAAAAATTTTCAAAGTTGAGCACAATTGTGCAAAGTTACACATGTATTGTAAAAAGAAGGGTGCAATTTGTTATGGCTCACAGTGTAGTGTCGCTGATCCAATCATGCACAGCCTTTGCCTCGCACCGTGCACCAATCGTTCTGTTGTCGCCTAATGACGTTGACCTTTCACTTCTTCGCTTAAAATTTTGAGACAGGACAAGGCGTACTGAGCGCATGCAACATTTATTTTGTACAGCGCTGATTTTTGAACAAGATTTGTGTGTGCGACGAAGAGACGCTAAACATTCCTTTCTGTTTTCCCGTTCCTACCAATACACTATCATGTGACTATCACCATTCGTCACTACTGTCTGGACACCTGTGGTCCTTGCAATAATAAACATTATTTAGGTCACGTTAAAATGTTTATATGATGATGATGATTCTGTGACTCCATCTCGAAGAAGATCCGATAACAGTGCAGGTTCTGTCTTCGAGTGAGGCTGATAATTCACATCTGCTCACAGTCTATACAATACGCTTTGTTGGAGTGTAGCATATAGTACAATATAAACATAATAGTTCACATAAAAAGCATCGGACTGGAGATTGTCGTTTTCTCGGCTTATTCTTCCAACCGCAGACGATGTCAACTCAGTGCGTCCGTCACAACACCCGACGTTGTATACAGCACTCAGGAGCCGCCGCCGAACGGCGACAACAATTTCGGTGACCCTCGCAATCAGCTGTTACGCGGTTCGTACTAATTTATATAGCATCTTGCGACTGATTCGGAGCGACAGCAGCCGCGTCGACAGTCCTGCGTCGAAGCGACAGAAGCAATAGTTGTCGTTATGACACATGAGACAAATTGCTGTCAGCGACGCGCGCGAATCTTATACATCATGTGCGCGGCGCTACACTGCACCCTTGTGACCACGTTACGTCACACGCGTCGTTCCACACGGCAACGTACTTTTAAACGGGCCTTCGTGCGTGATTTCTGGCATAAAATATTCATCGCGCGCAAGAACGGTGCCCGAACACATACGCGCAGTGCCGGTCGCTGAACGCCGTAAAATGACATACGACGCTCCTTGACGCCGACGGTTCGCTGTGGCCGCCGTCGATAATTTCTCGAGCGTGAACTACCGCACGTCGCTGGGCACGATTTTCTGGACGACTATGCTAGTAATAACCCAGTATTTCGTCTTCGGCGGCACACACGAAATTCCGGAAAATTCGACCAGGGCCGCCGATGACGTGGTGTTCCACGACAGTATTTCCACGACAAGATAAGACTCGACGGCTTGCGACGTCGATACGGACTCCACATTTCTGTTGACCTATTTGAAACTTGCGAAAGTTGTGGCAAAAACTCCGACATAAACGCGCTAGAGAAGGTGTCGAACGAAACTGAGCTGCGCTTTACTGTAATTTGTCGTTCGATGAACCAGAATATCGCGCTACTCAACCGCCGTAAAATATCAATGCTACACGCAACGCAGAGACAGAAACGCAGTTCGATCTGGTCAGGTCGGTCGCATCTTGTCTCGTCTCGTCTCGCGTGGCTGGACGAGACGCGACGTGAGTTCCAAACACCACGTGTTGTGTCGGTGTTGCTCTGTCTTGTGTCCAGTGCCGTGTCATCACGTTTGACGCACTTCGGTATCAACGCGACGTCACGTTAGCGACATTAAACAAGCAGTTAGCACCAGCTGCTATCGACGTCGGCCGACATCCGCAAATTATTAGCGGTCTGCGTTGCATGTTACGTGTTGGTGCATCAGACCGATCGACCACTCTTGAAGTTCTAATTTCACGTTTTTATAACTGGCCATCTCGTTCAAACGCATCTGCCTCTATCTGCTGATTTGGTTTCAGCCACCAAAGACTGGCTACAACAACAACAACAACAGTAGTGGTAGTTGTAATAATAAGCCGATTTGTATAGTTCAGCTTCAGTGACTAAGGAACTCTAAGCTATGCTGTCATATTCTCGGATACTGTATAGTCATTCGAGTGAGTATGAAGATGCTCAACAAAGTTGGACAAACACACGAAATTTTCGGTTACTTATGTTTCAACGCACTCAGTACAGCTTAGTGTTCGTTTGAGGTGATCAACAGTGCATGTGTGTGCGTGTGTGCGGACCGTGGCCTCGAACTCTATCCTCGCTATTTGACACGTGTTTGTTGCAACACTTCGAAACAGCCGGCATCGCCAGTGTAGTACTTAGAGATACGCCGACCGATCAGGCGTTCTCTGTCATCAGCGACACGTGCTACCGACGATGTGTCTGTTGAGCTGCTGACAAACTGGAATGCAATGTTTTCGCGAGTTTCCGAAGCCGCCGCCGCCGCTTGGTCAGTGCATGCTCGTAACGTATCGTCTGTGGTTCTGGTTTTATTCCTGTTACCATTGTCGCATATGCACCCCTGTAAAGACACAGCATTTGGAATACAGGTGTATAAGAAGCGCTATATTTTTTATTCTCCTTGTGATTTTTAATTTTACTCCGAGGTTGGTTGCAGGTGATTTCGTCCTGACCTTTCCTCGCAGTCTACAGCTAGAACGGCGTAACTCGATTTTAGTCCCGGCGTAGCACTACGCCCGCTTCATGCATACGGGCCCTGGTGCTCTTTGTGTACCGGGTGGTCCAAAAATGGCGATCGAATCCTTCGTGCTGAATAACGCGTTGTGTTTCTTTACTGCAAAGTTTGGATATACTGCTACGAAGCATCTGCAAAACGCTGTTATGAATTTATACAATGCTGACGAAAAAAGTTGTTCTCATTGGCAGGTTTAATGTTATTTATTGATAATCGGGAGGGCTTACTTTTTTCGACCCCTTTATTGAGTTTTAACTGTTACGTATGGATGTATTTATATATGTACTTTTATTTCAGGCAGCGCGTCCCATAAAGCAAACAAACAGACGAACAAACAAGCAGACAGATGGACAGACAGATGTACAGTTAGGCCTATAACTGCGACTTAAATAAATAAATAAATTACTTTTTGTCGTCTGCAAGTATCCACCTGGCTGAGAGCGTCGGATTTTCGCAAGTGTTTTCATTCTAAAAACAGTAAACGAATAAAACACGTAGTCTGATGCTATATGCTTTAGCAGTATAAAAATATCTCCGCATTCTCAATGAGTTGCGATTATGCATAGTATTCATACGAATTGGCCCATGCAATTGCCATCAATATTGCTACGTGTAATCCAGGGATGAGGTCCGAAATCATTCGCTTTATCTCATGATGCACCAGTATCATGCGGTATACAGGCGCTGTCAGTGATGAGTAACGAGCGTTAAATGAGCGCTTGTTCAGAGCAGCAAATCGATTACATGATAGCAGCTTATAGTGCGCGCTCAACGAACGGACGAAGATCTCGCTGTCCGTACGGCGGCGGATATGGAACAGCCCTGATACAGGCCATACATGCATTTAGATCCAAGCGATGAGCTGCTGGCGCTTTTCGTCGTGTTGAGGCAAAATTAACCAACTACAGAGTGAGACAACGTGCAGTCATGAATAACACTTGTCGGGACGAAATCACACCAGAAATACGTCGGGGAATTGTTCGGGACCATAGCAATTAACCGACATAACGAAGTCATCATCATATTGAAAAATTTTGTCAAGAAAAAGTACTAACTGGCCCTGTTCCTACGTCTATTTGGTCAGAATGAGTGTCTGACTTATCAGAATCAATGTATTATCGATATTTTTGATTGTGACAACTGTTGACTTAGGTCGATGGGTCACACGAGGAGGCCTGCAATCTCCAAGGACTAGGAACAACGTCGATAACCGTCAACCTCATATACATTTGTCGCTTTAAATTTCGAGGCATTCTGTCCGTCCTTGTGCTGCACCGAAATTGTGCTCCTAATACGAAAAACACTGCAGTGAGAAATGACAGAAATGGATCGCCGTCCTGTTGCGTAGCATCTCTTCTATTTTGGTGGAGTTCAGTGAAATGTCACATGAGAATTTCTGTCCATAATATTTGGAAGGCTGGTTTGATAAAGGAAATTAAATGTCGATATTTTTTGCACAACCGTTTGCAGATGCGATTCCGACCGAATATTGTCGCCATTCATCAAATATGATGGAAATGGAGAATTGTCGGCGTAATGAAAAGCATTAAACGAGGATCGAGACACGCAGCTGGTGCAGCGGCGCAATAGATCGATGCGAGCTGGGATGGCGAGGACAACTCGACTGACCGAGGTCGAGTAAGAGCGCTCCAGTCCAGGTCACACGCACGCCCACGCACATCGCCGACCTTCTCCATAGACTATTCAGTTATGTGACATCTTGAGAGAACGCAAACTCGTTGCGACAACCGACAGTGCATGGGAGTCATGTTCACCGATAATGGCATAAACGGTGACACTTCGGGCGAGTCATCTGACACAGTCATGTAATGCGTGAGCAAAAAAATTCCCCGAATTTGGCAATAATGATGATGTTCCTTTTAAATTAAGAAATTCGAATGTCTACTTTACAGCTCAAAGTTTTCTGTAAAAACGTTAAACGTTGCTTACTTATTCTACTTATCTGTGACATGTCGATTGTCCAAATTGTGGTTATGCTGTTTGTGTGGAGAGGTTAAGTCAACTTGTCATGTCATCCACGCGTAGGGACAAACACATGGTATACACTGTAGGCCCATCGTTTTCAAGGAGGTTTGTAAAGGTAGAAGTAGTGTAGTAACATAATTACGCAGAGAATTCCTTTCAAAGCAGGAAGCGTCTTAGCCCACTCAGGACTGGGCATACGAGAACGAGACTAATGGACGATGAGAAAGATCAGTGGCCACAAATAACCAGTGTGCGGAACGGACGCTGGGAGCAAATCAGATGACCAAGGACAAATGACGACTTGAAAGATGTCTTGAAAATGTTACAGGAGAATGTTTACACGAATCTGCTGAATCGTTTAAAGCGAACAGAATGATAAACGAAACCGTGAGCGACGTATCGTCGGGACGACGTTGTGGCTCCCGACGTGGAACAGTGTGCACATTGGAGGAGCCATCCCGAAATGGCACACTGCAGGAAGTCGAGCTCAGACGACCCGGTGTACCGTGACCCACATCCTATCTGCTTACCGATCCCACTGCCTCTCTCCGTCTCTCTAGGTGTGCTCCCATAGATCTATAGGTCAATGCCCCTGCGAGTGTCGTCATACTGTCGAAATATTAGTCATGAGTGGCGAAAATCGACGAGTTCGACGAGCGGATCTGGCAGATGGCGCTTTATCATTCGTCGTCACTTTCGCTATCCGTATCCTCGAGTCGACAGTGGAATAACTGGAAAAAATCCACAGTGATCAAACTGTCAGTGTTTTTGTTGCGTCAGAGTTGACGGATTATGAAAACCGAGACGGAAACATCGCACGACCTGCGAGACGTGAACATCGTTTTCGACCGCTTGCGTGCAGATTGCTTGTCCGAAACCCGTCACGCTGCCGTGTAAAGTCCACTTTCGTGTCCCATCTATTTTCTCTTCCCACCCGGGCGCCTCCCGCCAATCTTGTTCGCCGATACACTTGTTTACTTCCGATAGTCGATGACGTCACAGAAACGATTATTACTTTTTAAAAAATTCATTTGTCGTCGTGCGTTGATAACAGCTTTCATGCTGCACTGCAGTTGTTGTGGACTGCATTACACGAGTAAAAAAACGCTGCAGAATATATATAACGGTGATATTTGCCGGCGGACGCTTTACAGATAAACCACCGAACAGGCGCCAGAAGCTACAGTACACCACAATTACACAAAGCGCTGAATTCACGAAAATACGGCAACTTTACTTACTGGAGACGTCACACGCATATATGTATAGAGGGAGGCGGAACGGAAGTAGGGGGAGGGGGGGGGCACACGTCTGGCGCAAAGCGCCGGAAAACAGTTATTGTCGTGCCCTCCACTTTTGTTTTGGCTCAAGTACAATTACTCGTTTTGTTGAGCGCTTTCGTGATGGTCAGTAATATTAACGTGCAAACAGTGCAGTTTTGTCAGTTTCTTGTTTGCTGTTCTACTTACGGTGCCCTATGGAGTCGGCGCTAGTGTAGTAATATATGCGCTGAATTCACGAAAATACGGCAACTTTACTTACTGGAGACCGCAGACGCATATATGCATATATGCCTCGGGGTAAACTTCTACGAAATTTCGCAAATTCCATCGCGTCCGTGAAGCAGATCCACAGGGATTCGATGCTGCTGCGTCGGCACGTCTTATTGCATTGCAGTCCAACATCGTTACGACTCTACCATCCGTAACGCCGCGATAGGCGCGGTCCACAAGAACTTATGCTGCGAGTTTGGACTGACCGTTATCTGGTGATGTGCATTTCTCCGTGATGCAACGACATAAAATATCATCTATTTGTCTGCCACTGTAGTAGACGGCATTGTATTGCGTGTTCTGCGCAATGAAATGGCTGGTTTGGTAACGGCGATCAACATCTACGTCGAGTCCGGTTACTATCGGGATTGGTGACTGCTGACATCTGTACCTCTACCACCCGGTATTCATCAAAGTCACTCAGGCCTACTCAGCCTGACCGTCGCTCCGTGGGTAGTAGAAGCAATAACTACTGGCAAAGGTCTTGGCCATCGCTAGTGGAAGAAACGGGGAGTTTGCGTAACAGTTGGCTCTGTTACCAGCACTGCCCCCCAAAACCTAACCTACAGCCTCCACGAGGCGGGGGGTGGTAACGACTGGTGGAATCGATTCCAACCCGGTGTGGAAGTTCAATCGATTCTTGGCACACCAGTCGGCAAATG
>Ga0056115_1001111_pt1 | contig 12389 bp, 11 predicted proteins | sample WorMetOlspDAHAB1_FD_77007 | JGI IMG/M metagenome (GOLD analysis project Ga0056115, IMG submission 77007) | Marine gutless worms symbiont microbial communities from Max Planck institute for Marine Microbiology, Germany - Olavius sp. DAHAB.1 ... | reverse complement strand
TCGGCGCCGGGCCGGGCGATCCCGGGCTGTTGACGCTGCACGGATTGAACGCGCTTCGGTCCGCCGATGTGATCGTTTACGACGCCTTGGTGGACCCGCGGGTGCTGGACCTTGCCGGACCGGAGGCGGAACGCGTCTTCGCGGGCAAGCGCGGCGGCAAGCCGTCGCCGAAACAGCACGACATCTCCCGACGCCTGATTGCGCTGGCGCGCGAACGGCGGCGGGTCTTGCGTCTGAAAGGCGGCGATCCGTTCGTGTTCGGACGCGGCGGCGAGGAAGCCCTGGCTTTGGTCGAGGCGGGCATCCCGTTCCGGGTGGTGCCGGGCGTGACCAGCGGCGTCGGCGGTCTGGCCTACGCCGGGATCCCCGCGACCCATCGGGACGTCAATGCGGCGGTCACCTTCATCACCGGCCATTCCCTGACCGGCGCGGTGCCCGACGGGCTGGACTGGCCTGCGCTGGCGCGGGGCGCGCCGGTCCTGGTCTTCTACATGGCGATCAAACACCTGGGCGAAATCGTTTCGAACCTGATCGCTGCCGGCCGCGCGCCGGACGACGCGGTCGCCCTGATCAGCAACGCGACGACCGAAAAGCAAAAGGTCGTCGTGACGCAACTGGACCGCGCGGTCGTGGCAAGCCGCGGCGTGGAGCCGCCGGCTCTGGTGGTGGTCGGCGAGGTGGTCAAATTGCGTCCGGCGCTGGACTGGTTGGGCGCGATGGCGGGCAGGACTCTCGAACCGGATCCGCTTGGAACGCGCCAACGGGACGAGGCGGTGTAGGTGGCCGGCAGCCGAACGCCCTCATCCGGCCCTTCGAGACACGCTCTGTCCGCCGGGGAAAGGGGGCGGGGCGAAGGGGCTCCGGTCCCCGGCCTCATCATCGCTGCGCCATCGTCCGGCAGCGGCAAGACCGTCGTTACCCTTGCACTCTTGCGCGCTTTGCGCCGGCGCGGCATCGCCGTCGGGGCGGTGAAGGTCGGGCCCGACTATATCGACCCCGCCTTCCAGGCCGCCGCCGCAGGACGGCCCTGCTACAACATCGACCCCTGGGCGATGCGGCCCGAAACCCTTGCCGCCGTCCAGGCAAGGGCAGCCGCGGGCGCCGACCTGGTGATTGCCGAAGGCGTGATGGGGCTTTTCGACGGTGCGGCCGACGGCTCCGGGTCGACCGCCGATCTCGCGGCGCTTACCGGCTGGCCGGTACTCCTTGTAATCGACGTTCGCGGGCAGGGCGCGACGGTGTCCGCGGTGGTGCGGGGGCTTGCGGGCCACCGCGCCGACATTGACCTTGCGGGCGTCATCTTCAACCGGACCGGCGGGCCGCGGCACGTCAGACTCATCGCCGCGGCGATGGCGGCTGCCTGTCCGGAGATCCCCGTGCTGGGATACTTGGCAAGGGACGAGGGCCTGGTTTTGCCGTCGCGGCATCTGGGCCTCGTCCAGGCGGGCGAGCACCCGGACCTGACGCGGTTCCTGGACCGTGCGTCCGACATCGTCTCCGGCGCGGTCGATCTCGACGCGGTCCGGACGGCGGCGCGGCAGGGACGCGTGGGCCCCGACAGCGCGGCGACGCCCCTGCCTCCGATCGGACAGACCATTGCGGTCGCCCGCGACGAAGCGTTCGGTTTTGCCTATCCCGCGGTGCTGGAGGGGTGGCGCGCCGCCGGGGCGACGCTGCGCTTTTTCAGTCCGCTGGAGGATGCCGGTCCGGCCGCCGATTGCGACGCGGTCTTCCTGCCCGGCGGCTATCCCGAACTGCATGCCGAACGACTGGCCGGAAACCGGGGTTTCGTCGACGGTCTTACCGCAGCTGCCCGGCGGGGCGCCTTCGTCTATGGCGAGTGCGGCGGCTACATGGTGCTGGGCGAAACCCTGACCGACGCCCGGGGCCAGGGCCATGCCATGGCCGGCTTGTTGCCGCTGCAGACCTCGTTTGCGGCGCCGCGGCTGCATCTGGGTTACCGGCAGGCGGCGCTGACGCAGCCATCGCCGCTGGGCCGGGCGGGCGATCGATATCGCGGGCATGCATTCCACTATGCGACCGTGGAGAAGGAAGGGCCCGGAAAGGCCCTGTTCGGCGCCCGCGACGCCACCGGTGCGGCCTGCGACGAGGCGGGGCTGGTATCGGAAAACGTGGCCGGCTCGTTCATCCATCTGATCGACCGCGCCGGCGCATGACCGATGCGCCGTTCTGGAAGACCAAACGGCCGGAGGAGATGAGCCGCGCCGAGTGGGAGTCATTGTGCGACGGCTGCGGCACCTGCTGTCGCCTGAAGATCGAAGACGAAGACACCGGCGAGATCGGACTGACCACCGTCGTCTGCAAGCTGCTGGACCTCACCGACTGCCGCTGCGGCGATTACGACAACCGATTCGAACACGTCCCGGACTGCATCCGCCTGACGCCGGAAACGGTGCCGCAATACACCTGGCTGCCGCGCACCTGCGCCTACCGCCTGGTCGCCGAAGGCAAGGATCTCTACTGGTGGCACCCGCTGGTTTCCGGCAGCCCGGACACCGTGCACGAGGCCGGGATCTCGGTGAAGGGCCGCGTGTTTTCCGAATCGGAGGTGGGCGATCCGGAGGATTTCGTCGCCGAGTGGCTGAACGCCGGGGGCGATCCTTTCGCGGAAGAGTGACCGATAACAGATGTTTGGTCCGGACCGCGGGTTCGCCGTTGCGAGGCGGCGGGCCAGCGTCTATCACGGAAAGGCCATGGGACTGCTTTACTCCATCGATCACCAGGGTCGGCGGATCCCCTTGACCTTGCGCCGAAGCCCGCGCGCGCGCCGGATCGCCTTGAAGGTCGACGAACGCGCCGGCGAAATCGAACTGGTCGTGCCGCGCGGCATCAGCGTTGCCGAGGCGCTGGCCTTCGCCCGCACCGAAGCGGACTGGGTGACCGCAAAGCTGAATGCGCTGCCGCCGCGCGTTGCGTTTGCCGACGGCGCGGTGGTTCCGGTGCGCGGCTGGCTGCACGCGATCCGGCATCACGACCGGCTCAGCGGCGGCGTCTGGGCGGCCGACGGCGTCATCAATGTGGCCTGCGCGCCCGACCATGTTCCCCGGCGCGTGCGCGACTGGTTCAAGGCCGAGGCGCGCCGGATCATCGATCCGCTGGTGCACGAAAAGGCAGCCGTTCTGGCCAAGCGGCCCGGTCGCATCGGCATCCGCGACCAGAAGACCCGATGGGGGAGTTGCAGCGAACGGGGCGACCTGTCCTTCAACTGGCGCATCGTCATGGCGCCCGAACCGGTGCTGGACTATGTGGTCGCGCACGAAGTGGCGCATCTGGTCGAAATGAACCATTCCAGGGCGTTCTGGTCCCTGGTCGAACGGCTGACCGCCCATCGCGAACAGGGCCGGGCCTGGCGCAAAACGAACGGCAACACGCTGCACCGGTATGGCTGAACCGGCGCCCGCGCCAGCGACGGGCCGGTCCCATCTCGCGCTGATCTCGCTGTTGACGGCCCTGGTCGGGGTCGGGCCGCTGTCTGTCTCGTTCTACATCCCCTCGCTTCCGGCAATCGGGATGGCGTTGGAAGCCTCGCCCGCGGCGGTGCAGGCGACCATCACCTGGTACCTGGTCGGCTTCGCCGGCATGCAGCTGTTTCTGGGTCCCTTGTCCGACATGGTCGGAAGGATGCCTGTCCTGTTCGGCGGGCTGTCCGTCTACGCCTTGGCCAGCCTTGCCTGCGCGATGGCGACCAGCATCGAGTTTTTGTGGGTGGCCCGCCTGGTCCAGGGAGCGGCGGCGTGCACCGGGCCGGTCCTGGGCCGCGCCATCGTGCGTGACCTGTTCGACGGCCCGGAAATCGCCCGGGCCTTCGCCTTCATCGGTACCGCGATCGCGCTGGCGCCGGCGATCGGCCCGATTGTCGGCGGCCTGGTCCAGGTCTGGCTGGGCTGGGAGGCGAACTTCCTGGTGCTTGCGCTTTTTGCGGTGGTCCTAATCGCTTTGGCCCGGTCCCGGCTTTCAGAATCGAACCATACCCGAATCCCGGATGCGCTGCGGCCGGGCCGCCTGTTGCGCATCTACCGCGACCTTCTGGTCAATCGCCGCTACGTCGGCAACATCGCGCCCGGGATCGGCGCCTTTGCCGGCCTGCTGACATTCACCGCCAGCGCGCCTTATCTGTTCGTCCGCGAACTAGGCCTGTCGCCCGACACATTCGGGCTGTTGACCCTGTTTCATGTTACCGGCTATGCGGCGGGCGCCTTTGTCAGCGGCCGGCTGGCCGGCCGGATCGCGCCGCAGCGCGTGATCGCCTCGGGCCTGTTTCTGTCGGGATTGGCCGGCGTCCTGATGCTGGCCTTCGCCGACAGTCTTTCGGTGGTGCGCCTGATCGGCCCCTTCACGCTCTACACCTTCGGCTTCGGGCTGTTGCTGCCGTCCAGCATGGCGGCGGCCTTGCAGCCGTTTCCCAGGGTCGCGGGTTCGGCCTCGGCGCTGATGGGTTTCATGCAGTTTGCCGCCGGGGCCAGCACAAGCCTGCTGGCCGCGATGGCTTACGATGCCACCGCCTGGCCGTTGGGCCTGTTCCTGTGCGCGACCAGTTTCGGCGGAGCCGCGGTTTACCTGGCCACGCGGCCCTGGCGCTGACGACCCGTCAGCCGCCCGCCGCGACGCCCGGCAGCCTGGCGCCCGGTCCCGCGCCCTGGGCCTCCAGCATGAAGCGACGCCACAGGCGCGCCGGGTAACCGCCGCCGGTGACGCCCTTCATCGGCGTGCCGTCGTCGTTGCCCATCCAAACCACCGTCGTCATCGCCCCGGTATAGCCGGCGAACCAGGCATCGCGGTGATCCTGGGTGGTGCCGGTCTTGCCAGCGGCCGGCTGGCCGAGCCGGGCGTTCTTTCCAGTTCCCCAGCTCACCGCCGCCCACAGCATGTCGTTGAGGGCCCGCACGTGCCGCGCCTCGACGACGCGGGTGCCCGGTTCGCTGTGATGGGCGTAGTAGCGGGCGCCGGCTGCATCTACGATCGAGACGATGCCGTAAGGACGCAGGTCGCGGCCCTCGTTGGCCAGGATCGCGTAGGCCGCCGCCAGTTCCAGGGGCGAAGTTTCGAACACGCCCAGCGGCAGCGACGGCACCGGATCCATCGGAGCGGTGAAGCCGAGCCGGCGCGCCATGTCGATCACCGGCGTCCGGCCCAGCTCCTCGGCCAGGGCGACGGCGACCACATTGGATGATCGGGCCAAGCCCTCGCGCAGGGTCATGGCGCCGCGATGGTCGCCGCCGGCGTTCTTGGGCGACCAGCCCTCCACTGACTGAGGCAGGTCCTCGACCCGGCTGTCCGGCGTGAACCCGGTTTCCAGGGCGGCAAGATAGACCACCGGTTTGAAAGCCGATCCCGGCTGCCGTCTGGCCTGGGTCGCCCGGTTGAACGCGCTGGCGCGCCAGTCGCGGCCGCCGACGAGGGCGGCGACCGCGCCGTCCTTCTTCAGGGCGACCAGGGCCGCCTGGGTGACGTTGTGCCCTTTGGCGTCGTCCAGCGTTCGCCGCGTCGCGGCGGTGGCCGCGGCCTGCAGGCGCGGGTTCAGAGTTGTCTGCACGACCAGGTCCCGGTCGATTCGCCCGACCAGATCGGCCGCCTGGGCCATCGCCCAGTCGGTGAAATACCGGCCCGCCGTGCCGCCGCCGGCGCTTCGCCGCACGGTGGCGACCCGGTCGCGCCGGGCGGCGTCGGCGGTGGCGCGGTCCAGAAATCCCGCCGCAACCATGTTGTCCAGTACGGTATTCGCGCGCCGGGCCGCCCGTTCCGGCGCCGCACGCGGGTTCAGCCGCGACGGCGCCTTGGCCAGACCTGCCAGCACCGCGGCTTCGAACAGGCCGACCTGGGGGGCGGGCTTGCCGAAATAGGCGCGCGCCGCGGCATCGACGCCGTAGGTTCCTGCTCCCAGATAGATCCGGTTCAGATAGATCGTCAGGATCTGATCCTTGGTGAAGTTCGATTCCAGCCACAGGGCCAGGATGACCTCCTGCACCTTGCGCCTGATGGTGCGGTCGGGCGTCAGAAACAGGTTCTTGGCAAGCTGCTGGGTGATCGTGCTGCCGCCCTGCCGGATGCCGCCGGCCCTGAGGTTGGTCGCCATCGCCCGCGCGATCCCGACCAGGTCGATGCCGAAATGCCGGTAGAAACGCCGGTCCTCGGTGGCCAGCACGGCCCGGGGCAGGAACGCCGGAAGCCGTTCCAGGGTCACCGGGTCTCCGAACACGTCGCCGGTGCGCAGAATCTCCGTCCCGTCCGCCGCCAGGAATGTGATGGTCGGCCGCCGCGACGACGCTGCGTCCAGATCGACCAGGTCCGGCAGATCCCAGGCAAACCAGATCAGCGCCGCAGCGGCGGCGATGGAGCCCCAGATCGCCGCGGTCAGCGTCATCCGGGTCAGGCGCCAGAAACCGGACCCGCGGCGGCGGGCGGTTCGCCGCCGCCGGGGCGCCGCGCGGCGCCGCGCCGTGCTGCCCTTGCCGCGCCGGGCGGGTGTTTTCCGGGAAGCGGTTTTCTTGCGTTGGGCCATATCACAATATATAGCGGTTTGCTTGTTCAATCGCGTAATATGTTGGTGTTGGCACCGTCCGGTTTGCTTTAACCAGTTTTCTGGTATTGTTCAAAAAAGTTGTATTGGGTACGGTTTTCGCTCTTTAAATCGTTGAAACAGACGCTATATGCATGGCGATGGAACAGGAACGCCCATATACCAAGGTGCTTGAAAGGCTGAAGTCCGCCGGGCTGAGGCCGACCCGACAGCGGATGGCGCTGGCCAAGCTGCTGTTTGACGCGGGCAACCGCCACGTCACGGCGGAGCAGTTGCACAACGAGGCCGGCAAGGCGTCGGTACGGGTTTCGCTGGCGACGGTCTACAACACGTTGCACCAATTCGTAGATGCCGGCCTTTTGCGCGAAGTCATGGTCGATCCCGGTCGGTCGTACTTCGACACCAATACCGCCGACCATCATCACTTCTTCGACCAGAGCGACGGGCGTCTGATCGACATCGCTGACGAATCGATTTCGCTCGGGTCGATCCCCACCCCGCCGGACGGCACGGCGGTCGACCGGGTGGACGTCATTATTCGCGTCAATAAGGCCTCCGAATAAACTTTCTCTTCAGGGCCGTATTTCTATTCTTAGAATTGATCCAAGTTATTGACTTGGTCTGCAGACGGTCCATATAGTCTCCCCATGACGGTGCGACCGCGCCGTTTCGGTCCAGATCGCCTCATTCCCCGTGCCGGCGCCATGTTGCGGTGAGGGGTGCGTGCGGTTGATCTGCGCACCGCCATTGTTCATTGGCAGGCAACGAACGAGCCAGGAGGACGACCATGTCCCTTAAAGGGAGCAAGACCGAGCAGAACCTCAAAGACGCATTCGCCGGCGAGAGCCAGGCCAACCGTCGCTACCTCTATTTCGCCCAGAAGGCGGACGTCGAGGGCTACAACGACGTGGCGGCCGTGTTCCGTTCGACGGCCGAAGGCGAGACCGGGCACGCCCACGGTCATCTGGAGTACCTTGAAGAGGTCGGCGACCCCGCCACCGGCGAGCCGATCGGCGGCACCGAGCTGAACCTGAAGGCGTCGATCGCGGGCGAGACCCACGAATACACCGACATGTATCCGGGCATGGCCCGCACCGCCCGCGACGAAGGTTTCGACGAGATCGCGGACTGGTTCGAGACGCTGGCGAAGGCCGAGAAGAGCCACGCCGGGCGGTTCCAGAAGGCGCTGGACACGCTCGACTAAATGGAATGGCGAAAGGCCGGGCGCGCCCCATGCGGCGGGCCCGGTCCGGACGCCAAAGGCCGACAGACGGCCACCCCAAATAACAAAAAACGGGACCGGTCCCATGCGCGAAGGCAGCCTCGAAGCCCCGACACGTCATCCCATAGAGTGGAAGAACCCCGAATTCTACGATGCGGAGAAGCTGGATGCCGAACTGCGTCGGGTGTTCGACATCTGTCATGGCTGCAGGCGCTGTTTCAACTTGTGTGACAGCTTTCCGCGCCTGTTCGATCTGATCGACGAATCGGAGACCGAAGAACTCGATTCGGTGGACTCGAAGGATTTCAAGCCGGTCATCGACGCTTGCACCCTGTGCGACATGTGCTTTCTGACCAAGTGCCCCTACGTGCCGCCGCATGAATTCAATCTGGATTTCCCGCATCTGATGTTGCGCGCACGGGCCATCGAACATCGCAACGGCGAACGGGGTTTTGCCGAGACCCAGCTTACCAAGACCGATCGCAACGGCAGGCTGGCCGGCGCGATGGACGGGATTGCGAACTGGGCGTCCAAGCGCGGCAACGCGACCACGCGGCCGCTCTTGGAAAAGACCGCGGACATCCACCGTGACGCCGAACTGCCCAAGTTCCACGGCAAGACCTTCGTCAAACGCGCCAAGGCCGAAGCCGAACCGGTGAACTCGGAAGGGCCTGCGGCCGGCCGCAAGGCGGTTCTGTATGCGACCTGTTTCGCCAACTACAACAACCCGCAGATCGGCATGGCCGCCCGCGGCGTTCTGGCGAAGAACGGGGTGGAGACCCAGGTTGTCTACCCGGAATGCTGCGGGATGCCGCAGCTGGAGCAGGGCGATATCGCGGCCGTCGCGGAGAAGGCGAAACGCGTCGCCGCGGAACTGGGCCCGCTGATCGACCAGGGGCACGACATCGTGGCGCTGGTCCCGAGCTGCGCCCTGATGATGAAATTCGAATGGCCGCTGATCGTGCCGAACGATCCGGCGATCAAGAAGCTGGCCGAGGCGACCTTCGACATCAGCGAATATGTCATCGACCTGAACCGCCGCCACGGTCTGGCCGACGGCATGGCGGCGCTGGACGGCGGGGTCTCGGTTCATATCGCCTGTCATGCGCGCGCCCAGAACATGGGCCAGAAGGCGGCCGAGATGCTGAAACTTCTGCCCGAAACCGCGGTCAACGTGGTCGAGCGCTGCTCCGGTCACGGCGGTTCCTGGGGCATCATGAAGGACAATTTCGAGGTCGGCATGAAGATCGGCCGGCCGGTGTTCCGCCAGATGAAGAAGGACGACGTGCGTTACATCGCCTCGGAATGCCCGCTGGCGGGACTGCACATCGCCCAGGGCATCGAGAAGGGTGCGAAGGACGGCGAAGTCCAGCCGGAGCTGGTGCCGCACCCGATCGTGCTGATGGCGCGCGCCTACGGCATGACGGTTTAACGAGACGACGCAAAAGAGGAAGAAGAAGCGATGGAGATCCAGGCGATGGCGAACCGAAAGGAAATCGGGCACGGCGACATCATGCCGATCGAAGAGTATGCGAAGATCCGCAAGGAAAGGCGGCCGCAGTTGCTGGCGCACAAGGAACCGCGCCGGGTGCCGCTTGGGCCTCACGCCACGTGCTATTTCGAGTCCTACGAGACCATGTGGCACCAGGTCCACGAGATGCTGTTTATCGAGCGCGGCGGCGACGAGCAGATCGACGACGAACTGAGCGCCTACAACCCGCTGATCCCCAACGGCAGCGAGTTGATCTGCACTGTTATGTTCGAGGTCGACGATCCGGTCCGACGCAAGAACCTGCTGGCCAACCTGGGCGGCATCGAAGAGACCATGTTCCTGCGCTTCGACGGCGAAGAAGTCGCCGGCCGGCCGGAGGAGGACGTGGACCGCACCACGGCCGACGGCAAGGCCTCCAGCGTGCAGTTCGTTCATTTTCCGCTGTCCGCGGACCAGGCGGCGAAATTCAAGGCCGCGGGGACCGCGGTGACGCTGGGCTTCTCCCATCCGGGCTACGCGCACATGACGATCCTGTCGGAACAGACCCGCGCGTCGCTGTCGGAAGATTTGGATTAGATGACAATAGCCCCTCTCCCTGGAGGGAGAGGGGTTGGGGTGAGGGTGTTACAGGATCCGGAACACCGGAACCCCCTCATCCGGCCCTTCAGGCCACCTTCTCCTCCCAGGGGAGAAGGGGATTACTCCAGCGACTCGTCTTCATACAGGCCCCAGCCTTCCGTGCGCGGGACCCAGCCGTCGTAGCCGCCGACTGCAACCCGGCACCACGCGTCGGGGCATTCTTCGATCCGGACCACCACACCGGTCGACAGCCGGGCGACGGCGGGCGCCTCCTTCTGTGGATCGCGGCGCAGGGTCACCTCGTCTGACGTGATGATCATCGCGCGTTTGGACGACAGCATCGCCCGGTGAACCCAGCCTTCCGAGCCTTCCCAGTCGCGCACCTTGCGCCAGGTGTCGTATTCGGCGATCACCTCGACCGGCATGTGCCTGCGCTGGTAGACCCATTTGACGGGATAACGCACCCCCGGGCCGGCCCGGACGTTGACCTCGTCCGACCGCAGCGAGACGAATCGGGGCACGGGCAACAACCCGTTCTCCTTGGCGTGCACGTCTGGAGAGCCGGTCATGGCGAACGCCAACGCCAGCACGATCACGGCAAATCGGCATTCACGGAACATACGCATGGGCAATGTCAGGTGGTTTCCGGTCGTCTGGTTCTTTAATGCGCCAGCCTGTATAAAACCGCAAGCTTTCGGGCAGGCATTGCCGTCCGGAACGACAAGAACCATCACGAAACCGGTGCACCCCGTATGACATCGAAAAAGCCGTCCGTCGTCGTCACGCGCAAACTTCCCGACATCATCGAAACGCGCATGATGGAGTTGTTCGACGCGCATCTGAACCTGAACGACGAGCCGATGCCCCCGTCGGCCCTGGTCGAGGCCGTCCAGCAGGCGGACGTTCTGGTGCCGACGGTGACAGACCGGATCGACGGGGCGCTGTTGAAGGCGGCGGGCGACCGGCTGCGGCTGATCGCGTCGTTCGGCACCGGCGTGGACCATATCGACTTCGCTGCGGCGAAAGAGCGCGGCATCATGGTGACCAACACGCCGGATGTCCTGACCGAGGACACGGCGGACATGACCATGGCGCTGATCCTGGCGGTGCCGCGCCGGCTGTCGGAAGGCGAGCGCTTGGTTCGGTCGGGCGAATGGAGCGGCTGGAGCCCCACCGGCATGCTGGGCCACCGGATCTGGGGCAAACGTCTGGGCATCATCGGCATGGGCCGGATCGGCACCGCGGTGGCGCGCCGCGCGCGCGGCTTCGGCCTGTCGATCCACTATCACAACCGCCGCCGGGTGCCCGAGGAGCAGGAGGAGTCGCTGGAGGCGACCTACTGGCAGAGCCTGGACCAGATGATCGCGCATATGGACATTATCTCGGTCAACTGTCCGCACACCCCGGCCACCTATCACCTGTTGAACAAGCGGCGCATCGACCTGATGAAGCCGCATGCCTATGTGGTGAACACCAGCCGCGGCGAGGTGATCGACGAGAACGCCCTGGTCCGCGCCCTGCACGAAGGCCGCATCTCCGGCGCCGGGCTGGACGTGTTCGAACAGGAGCCGGCCATCAACCCCAAACTCCTGCAGCTGGAGAACGTCGTGCTGCTGCCGCACATGGGTTCGGCAACCATCGAAGGCCGGGTCGACATGGGCGAGAAGGTGATCATCAACATCCGCACCTTCGTCGACGGCCACACCCCGCCCGACCGGGTCATCGATTCGATGTTTTAGAGCTCAAAGCCCCTCTCCCCGGCGGGGAGAGTGGTTGGGGTGAGGGGGTTCCGGTCTACGGGTTCCGGCACCCGAACACCCTCACCCGGCCGGCGCTGACGCGCCGTCCACCCTCTCCCTCCAAGGGAGAGGGGACCAAAACGTCAACCCTCCACGCCCGTAATCGTCGGATTGTCCCCGCACAGCGCGCAGTTCGGATCGCGCTTGACCCTGATCTTGCGCATGGTCTGGTCCAGGGCGTCGTAGAGCACCAGCTGACCCACCAGACCGGTGCCAAGGCCCAGCAGTTCCTTGAGAACTTCCGTCGCCTGCATGGTTCCCAACACGCCCGCGATGGACCCGAAAATGCCGACCGTGTCGCAGCGGGGCACCAGGTCCGGATCGGGCGGGCTGGGGAAGACGCAGCGATAGCAGGGGTTTTCGTCCTCGAACGCGCGGTAGGTCGAAAGCTGGCCTTCGAACCGCACCAGGGCGGCGGAGACCAGCGGCTTCTTCAGGAAGAAACACGCATCGTTGACCAGGTAGCGCGAGGTGAAATTGTCGCTGCCGTCGACGATCAGGTCATAGCGGGACATGAGCTCCATGGCGTTGGCCGCCGACAACCGGTCGCGGTGGCCGGTGATCTCGATGTCCGGGTTCAGCGCCTCGACTTTTTCCACCGCGCTCGCAACCTTGGCTTCGCCAACGTCGTCGGTGGTGTGGATGATCTGGCGCTGCAGGTTGGTCATGTCGACAACGTCGAAATCGACGATGCCCAGATGGCCGATGCCGGCGGCGGCAAGATAGAGCAGCACGGGCGAGCCCAGACCGCCGGCGCCC
>Ga0056115_1001109_pt1 | contig 12398 bp, 9 predicted proteins | sample WorMetOlspDAHAB1_FD_77007 | JGI IMG/M metagenome (GOLD analysis project Ga0056115, IMG submission 77007) | Marine gutless worms symbiont microbial communities from Max Planck institute for Marine Microbiology, Germany - Olavius sp. DAHAB.1 ... | reverse complement strand
GACATGAGCGCCTAACAGTAAACAGTTAGCAGTAACTATGAAATATCAAAAGCTTGACGGAAGAAATGAGATTTCAGTAATGTTTTGAAAGTTTGTCTGTTCGTCGTGCACCAGATGTCGGCAGGCAGTGAGTTCCGTGCAGCCGGGCCGGAGTAGCTAAGGCACGTTCACTGAAATTGGTGCGTTCAATGGAAACAGCGGATGTATAAAAAATGTAGGCTTGGGTTTAGAAAAAAATCCATTTAAAACCGAAGACGGACTAGGAGGAAATGGCATTGGGATAACTTTTCTGCGTGCAGTTGGGCGCGGAAAATGAATGGTAACTATCCGCCAAAAATGTGGTCGACTATAGCTTTTAGCCTGTAAGTGCTACAAAGTCTAAACTGATGCTGAGCTGAATGGGGCGAATACAGTGACACCTCTGAATTAAACGTAGGCCTAAAGTCACGTCGTCATTGAAGGAACGCTGAAAGATTATTTTTTGAGACTGTGCTGCAATACTACAAAGCGAAAAGTCAATGTACAGTAACGCGAGTGCACTTCAGGAGCCAGCAGCAGCATTACCACACACATTACCACGCGCGCCCTGATTCTTTAGAGACTACGGCGCCTTATAAATTTTTTACTTACTTACTTACTTACTTACTTACTTAGAAACTGCACAGAAAGACTGAGACGACTTGTACGACTGAGACACCAGAAGCTATTACGCGAAAAGTGCAAGAAAGTGCGCGATGAATTGTCCATCAGCTACACACGCGATGTTGTCTGCACGAGTGTCGCAAAGTGGAACAGTTCGACACTGTCGTCACTGGGTGGCGCCACGTAACACTCACTAATCAATGATTCGCATGCGAGTTCCAAGGCTTCAGCTCTGACTGACTGGCTGACATCGTCTACTGGCCAGCATTCTCCGCATCAGTGAGGCGCCGATATTCATTAACAACAAATGCGAAACGACAGCGATCGGATATACCGACACAAAAAAATGCCAAGAGGCGTCGCTGCCATGAAAAGTATATCCAACGTAACGTGGAGTTTCGTCTAACCGAGCAGATAATATGTTTTTTTTATTTTAAAAAATTCAAAGAAAGTACATAAAATGAGATAAAAGATTCAAAAGCTACATAAAAAAGTGTCACAAATATAGTTCTATAAGTGGACTGCAATGCAGCTAATAAGAAAGAGCAGTGTCCAGATTGGCTAAGACTAAATATTTCGCTGTAAATCCCCGACCAGACGAGACCAACCCAAGTATGTGACATACGTATGTTTTAGCGACAAAGACACCTGTGTTAGTGTGTGTGTGTGTGTGTGTGTGCGTGCGTGCGTGCGTGTGTGATGACAGTGTGACAATGACAACCTAAAGTCGCACAAATACGTGTTCATAACAACTTACCAACCAGACACTAAATCTAATCCTAACCCTAATCCTAACCCTAACCCTAGTACTAAACAGCACGCAACAGTGAACATTCAACCAAATATAGTCACATGACCTACCTTTGCAAATAAATTCACACAAGATATATGTTTTTTGTACTGTACTACATTAGGTTGTGATTGTCACACAGCCGTGTATCATAGTGGCCCAGAGCCGCGTGATTAATATCGGCCCTGAGGCCTCCGCTTGCTATCCGTAGTATCAACCCCCTTCCTCCCTTTGAATCCCCGTCCAAACCCACTCTTTCGAACGCAATTCTTCAGGAACACCGGCGCCGACTCCATAGGGCGCTGGGGACACGTCCCCCACTTTTACAAATGGCTGAGCACGGGAGTGGAAAAACGTGAGTAGAAAAAAACAGCAAACCAAACTCCACTGACCATCACGGAAGCGCTCACCAAAATGAGTAATTGTACTTGTATAGCCAAAAAAAGTGGAGGGGCACGACAAAAATTACGTGTACCCCCACTTTCAAATTCGTTCCGGCGCCACAGATCAGGAACATATTATAACGTATATACTGCCAACTATCGGCGTTTCTAACTGAAACGCTTATTGTAAAAAGTCGATCAAGGGTTTCGGTTAGTCAAGAATCGGTTGCGTCACCTCACTGTCTTCTGAAGATCGCGGGCGACTGCTGCGGGCACTTGCTGAGCGATGCATCGACGCAGCGCTGCGCTACCAAGCCGCATCTGACATCACAGTCGACAGAAGGTCTTTTCAGACACGTCGACCTATAACGAGCCGCCGAATGTAAGGTGAAAGCCGAATACGGTGAGTTTTTATACTGTTGTCGCAATATTCTAAGGAGAAACACACACACACACACACGCGCGCGCGCGCGCACACACACGCACGCACGCTTACACAAAATCTTGAGGTACTGTAGACTAATAACTAAATTTGGCGGGATAGACAATAAACCCCACGAATTTGAGCCCGCTCTGACGAATAGAACCAGAAACTTGGTCGCATACACATAGAACGCACAGATTCGAAGTTGCGGTCGTTATAGTCGTTGTATACGTTCTGAGGACCCGTTAAACTTACAAGTGTTATTAATGACTGACGGAGCGTCGACCCGTACACCGCAGTCTACACGTCATGAATGGCGCTTGAAAATGAATCAATCGGCATCTGGCAGCACTGTCCGTTCCTTCCGCTTGTCGCCGACACGCACTGGCTGTAATTTCCTTGTAATCTCTGCATCTGTAGTTTAGCACTGAAATGGCCGTTTTGGTGCTGATGTGCTGCTTACTCGTCATGTCTCCAAGACGAAAAGGACGAGTGAGTTGCACAATGTGCCTACACAGCCCACACTCATTATTATACCAGAAGAGGACGATGTAGCAATTAGTTGTTTGACTTAGAAGTGCATCAAGCCTGTGCTATAAATGCGTGTTCTAATAAACCTGCTTAAAGCAACTACAGCATGGTAACTATCTGTGGCACGGTTTCAAACTGTAGTCAGTTGTTAGTGTCATGGAGTAACAAACTTTTAATTGTACTACATGTATGTAATACAATACAATGCAATGCAATGCAATGCAATACAGTACAGTACAGTACAGTACAGTACAGTACATATATACTGTACTGACAGTACAGTACAATACGATTGTGGAATACGACTCGGCCGGTACTTATATAACTACGATATAACAACAAAATATATCCTTTGGCTCAATTCAGCAACAACAGTTAAAAATCGTTTGAAACATTCTTGTTTCAGCGTTCTTCCATGACTGTGGGCCCGGAGTAATTCAGAATACTGATGTAAGTTTAAACAATAAAGAGATGACCGCAGGAAAGCGCTGTTATGTTATGATTGCAGTAGCAATGGGTTCAACCCTCTCAAGTCGACGAATGGCCACCAGACGGCGTCGTAAAACAACGTCCGCCGCCGCCGCCTCCGACACCGTCGATTATCACCAGCTGACCGGAAGTGATGTCGGCGAACGACTTATGACGTCATCATCGATCAAAGCTAAGCGCACGTCTCGTCTTCTGGCTATTTTCACCGGTCGTAAATCTACCACCGTCGCTTGTACGCTGCCGCCGACTGATGATGACGTCATTTCCGGGAACGGAGCGCACAGCTGTCGTCTCCACAACAACGACAGTGGCTATGACGAGGCGCGTGTCGCTCATTAACTCTACATCTACACTCTATTAACTCTGCTACTTTCAGCATCTCAGTCAATCATTCAATCAATCAGTGGACTTTAGTCCCGAAGTAATCAAGTCTAGCATACCTGCTTTTTGTTCCGATTAAGCAAAACATTTTTGAGTTATCAATAAGGTGAATTATTATATGCAACTATTTACCGCAACGAGACTAACTAACTGTTTTAAACTGGAAACATCTTTTCTCGGCCTGGCTTTTAACTTCGAGTAGTCTTAGACACGGTATTGAACAAAACGTATTTTTTCATTTCGCTTTTAATTATTTTGCTGTTTTATACTGTTTTTACGCTGATATTTGTAATACGCCTGCGTAGGAAGCGCAACTAGATATGTCAGATGATCAATTTGCTACTGATTTCAAGGTCCAGTGTCACTGCAGTTAAAGGCAGCGGATATTTAAGTTCTACTCGATTACTAAAACTGACTTCGTTCACACAGCGCCTCTGAAGCCCTGCACATGGCGTTATGTAAATTGGATAATAAAAATAATTACTATTACTATTATTGCTGAGTAACTCGAGCGAAGAATGCTTTAACGTGGCAATAGTATCACGGTACGACAAGACGAAGACGTATTGTTTATAGAAACTGGTTACTAAATGAGTCAGTTTTCCAGTCACGTTTTCGCTGTTCGCTTTACGAGAGCCTCATTTATGGAAAAGAAGCTGTCGAAATTCATTTTCTTACTTACTTAATTACTCACTTCTAATGTGCTGCGCTGAAGAAAATCAGCTCATAATGTTGTATTGCCAGGACATGTCTGGATTTACGAATCCCAGCACAGTACGGTTTGACCTTGAACCGAAGGAGTTGAAACTCAAGAGGAGGACCGAGGTCAGATCAGTCGGTCCATTCCGACACTTATCGATGCACGGTTGGTTCAGCAGATCGTCGAGCGTTGGACCAATGATTGACCGTGTCGTGTCAGTCGTCGCCTACAGACACACGGGCACCTCTGGCACCGATAAGGCCAGCTCCAAGGTCAAGTCCAACGAAAAGCTGAATGTCAAGGTCACGAAACATTCCGAATCAAACAAGTCTTTCGCTGATGAACAATCGTCAAAGCAGGCGCCGCGGTAAGTGCCAATTTCGCAGAATTGGGACTCAAGGTTTCAGTCTAGTCGCAAGATCGATATAACGATTTTTTAGAGTGTTTTATAACTGAAGAGAATAAAATAGAATCTAGAATGCATCTTAGTAGTGGTGGCTGGTTTGGCGTAGCGATAACGGCGTTCGAGGATCCTTGTCAGTACTGGGATTGATGACCACCTTTGGCAGGTCTACCATCTCGGTATTTATCCAGGCCACTCAGATCCAGTCAGCCTGTCCATCCCTCCGTGGGTAGGTGCAATGAGTACCGGTGATGGTTTCCGTCATCTCTGGAAGAAACGGCGCCTCTGAAGGTACGACCTTATAGTGCTTTATAAATCAGTTTATAAATATATAAATATAGAAAAATGTGTTTCGTGGTGTTAGTTGTGCTGGTGGCGAGTCAAGCGAGGTGCGATCCAGCAGGCTGTTGGCATGTCTGGACGAGTTCATTCGCCAACGCTGCCATACGTCACTGTCTGTCAGTTCATGTCTGAATTCGGTCGACCGCGATCTCCTCACGTCTGGCTGGCAGGAGGCGTCCTTCATCAGCGACACTACGACGATTTTCGTATACGCGCTGCTGCGCCACTGTCTGGATGAGCGCGTCGACGCCGCCACCTCCCAGCTGACGAACGCCGACCAACTTCGAACGCTCGTACATGTCTGCTGCTATCTCACCTACACGTACGTCGGGCCTGAGATCAGCTATCCGTTAAGGCCGTTCCTTCGCGGATGTTGCAGACTGAGCCGACCGCTGACTGCTGCCGCCGCCGCGCACACCCACAACGACGAAGACAGTGACAACGACGACCACGTCGTAGTTGCCGGTTCTGATGACGAAGACGACGACGACGACGATGAAGATATTGTCGTCGACCATTCGCGTCTGGGAACGCAGCGCAGCTGGGGCAGTTCGGCGAGCAGCGGTCGTTCGGATGTCGACATTTTCGACGAATGCAGACATCGATTCTGGGTTTGTTGTACGGCGCTGATCGAGCACTGCAGCTGGCTCATGTTACAGCTCAACAGCGACTCTGAGCTCTACGCCATGTTCTACCGCCAGCTGACATCTTTCTGTCCGATTTTCCCTCGCTCTGCCGTCCCGCACCTGCCACTCTGCAGAGAACCATAACTGTATACCGATGTCTAACTAAGTATATAGATTTAACTACATATACTGAGTCATGTTTTCTAAACAACCGTGAATAGTAACATCACCAGGACATACAAGATAATAATACGCTACTATCTCTCTTCTTTTTAGATATCGAATAGCTGTACATACAATTTAGCCTCATACAAACCGTTAAGAAGTCAGCATACGTTTAATTCAAACTTATGCACTACTGTTAACCAATTCGAGCAAATTACTGCAATGTTCATCAAACTGACGGCGTGATTCAATTGAATTGTCTATCAGTTGAGATTCAATAAGTTTGAGATTGCAGACAGTTAAACTTCACGATATTTTGGATAAATCTTGTTCCTACAAAGACTATATTTATAGATAGCCTACATATTAGCAAGTTAAACGATAAATAGATAGGGGCCTAAATATTGTCGTTATCCATAACAACCATAATGTGCACAATGCAATATAATGTTAAAGGATTATGGCGTTTCGTCCTTCCATCTTCGACTGTGCGATGAGAACTTAAATTTCTCCCGGACTAATTACACTGTCGTCAGTATTTCTGCCCTTTTCGGCGTACAGCCTTTACCGTGTTGTTTCGGGTCAGCATTTCTGTCGCGAGTTGTCACTTTGAGATCTACGTGTTGTTGCGCATTTGTAGCAGTTTTGTGCGAAATTCACGACTAAACATTCCTTTTAAACATTCCATTTATTGGCACGGCAGTGCCGCTGCCAACAGCGAATTACTGCTTCTGCATGTTGTTTAGAAACTTGTACAGCTTGTCATGGTGGTCCGATGAACCACGGCAGTTTTCTACTTAGGCCACCTTAAATAGCCATTTGTAATAATAATAATAATGAGCATATTTGTAAAGCGCCATAAGGTCGTTACTTCAAAGGCGCTGGCGGCAATGTACTGTAATTTATTGTAATGCTGTCGTACTGCATTGGACAGCCAGCTATTAAATCCGATTAATCGTGATTAATTCGCATTAATCGGCGCAGCTGTGTTCGGAAAGCACGCCTTTCACGCTCACGCGATCGTCTGAGTTGAGCAGATGACGCGTCAGCTGAATGCGATGATGGGGTTGTCGATCGGCCGCGTCACTTGTTCCAGTGTTCAGCCAAAAGCCGCCGACGCCGTTCCTCCGTCAACGATGTCCGTTGCTTTCTTGCGGGCACTGTTTTCCAGACGATGAAATGACTGAATTAAAATCGGGTCAAATTTTATGTGCACAGTGCATGCTTGGAGTTGCAGTATGAACATGACTGAACTTGGTTTCTGGACTACAGTTAGGCCTAGTGTAATTAAACGGTTACGTGTCTCACTGAAGGTTCTATAGGCGTACTAAGTCGTGTAGCCTATTGGGAATTCATATTTCGCAAGGTAGTGAAGCTGCGTCGTTTATTTTCAATTTTCAGATAAGACCTGTATTTATTCCGTTAATTTTGCGTAGATTAAAAGCGAAACCGTTGTTATGTTAAATGTGACAAAAACGTATTGTTAGGTCCTCTTTATCTTTTGTATTTCACAAACGTGCAGTGTAGCAAAAGCTGTGATAAGAAATAATTATATGAATTTATATCGAATGTATTTCTGCTTCTGATAGAGAAATGATTTCGAAAATGGGCCAATCTGTCTGAAAGTTACGGCAGAAAACATTTGTGTTTTTTATATCTAACAGGGTATATATAGTATGTTTCGCTTTATTATACAGAACATATCGCATTGTTTGTCGTTTGCCCGTGTACGTGTGTTTATTCATCCGCAGAGTTACTCTATTACAATAACTTCTTAAACTGTCCGTACACTGAAATGAAACTGAAATAAAACAGTTCAAAACTGTTTTGTTTCAATTTCATTTCAATGTGCGGACAGTTCTACTGATAAGGCGTTTTGTCTATTTATCAACAGTTGCTTGACCGTCTGAGACTAGTTTCAACTTTTAAAGGAAAGGCAAGGAAGCGGACTTGTATAGCGCATATTATCATTATCTCGACCACTAAGCGCTCAGATGTGGATCACACAGAATTAGCTGCAGGCAGATACACCACATCTGCCTTTTCTTCGTATAAGCATTCGCTATAGGGCGACACTGCTGCTAACAGTTTTCACCCAACTAGCTACCGTGTTCACATCGTTAGCTTATTTTCACACTAGCTATTCTAACGGCCGCCTCCAAAAGCTACTCTATTGACGGAAGTTAACACAAATGTCACGCAACTTGCACTGTTATATTTATGAGTTGAAGCATCCAAAGATATGAATTTTACAAATGTGAAGCCAAATCACGTGCAACTTAAGTCAACTCATCTGACGTTACTATTTATTATACATCTTATATAACAGACGCTGTCATCAATGCCTGACTTTAACAGTTCAGTCTTTGTCAAAACATGTTCCTACACTGTTCACGTTGGTTTAACCACCCGTTTTTTTTATAAAGAATCAATTACGGCGAGTAACTCAAAGATGATTGCGAACACATTTTCAGGAGTACACAAAACTGTGAAAACAATAGGGTAAAAAGTAGGCTGCAATAGCAGTTAGAAGAAGCGCAATTTTCGTAATTGAGACAAATCAGTAAGTTAATGGAAAGAACTACGACAAAGCGGCGGTCTTTCAACAATTAGGAGTCTGCAAAACAACGTGTCGCATAGGCGCCTAAGCCAAACGAAAGTTATTGTTGCAGATGACATACGAACAATGTCATGCAAAAATAGAAACCTAACTTATATACAGTAAAGATAAACTGCAGGATTTACACGTATAGGCTACAAGAAAATAGTAAACGTGACTAAGTAGAGCGTGATAAATTTTGACCCGAAGCCACAAGGTATTAAATTAATCCATGAAGGTGTGAAATGCCTGCCATCAGTTAGTTGGCTTCAACTGCGGGGTAAGGAGGTCGCAGGCTTTTCGTCGACAGGACACTGGATACCACATTTCGAACGTTATCACGCCCACCGTAGTTCATTTAACCGGATCAGTCTCCGACGAATAAAACTGAGAAGAAAAAAAATCAAAATTTACAGTTTGGCATTTTCTTAACTCGTTCGGGGCAGCGAAAATTTATCGGGTCTGCCATCAAGTGACAAGCGAAATAACGAAATAACGACAATATGGACCAAGGCATCTGCGTGAGAAACTGCTAGCAGGCATAAGACATATAGTCCTATACGTACTGAAATACATAGACTAATTAGTATGTTGTGAACTTGTGGTGCCACCTCCCTCTGGATAATAGGAATAACAAGCGTCACCTCAGGGCGCAGCTACGTCCTGGAGGGGTTGCCATTTGACTAATTTTTTCCAGACTCTGAAGCCGGATTTGAGGATGGAGAGGGCAGGGAAGAATAATAGAAATAAGACTGAACGGGAAAAGAAATTTCTGGGAGGAAAGCAGGAAAGAGAGAGGATGCGGATGGAGCAAACAGCAGAAAGGGAATCCCCCGAAGCTGAAAACTTTCAGCTGTTTGATGCCCAATGAAAGCAGCAAATTTGCCCCATTCCCTGTATTTTGCTAACCCCCTAAACAGCAGGTATTTGTATTACATCACTCAAAGAAAACTGATGAAGGTATCCTCCACCACTGCGTGGACAGTATTGCACATGAACACACTGGAAATGTACTACTTGTGACGTGCGAAGAAGCACTACAAAGTAAATAGGCACAAATTGTATCCCGAAACGTTTACCGCGAAGCTCCGGTAAATCACAACAGATACGCGCCAAAATATCGAGGCAGCCACTGTTAGGTGTCAAGAATTTTCTTCAAACTGCCCACCTCCACTTGTAGTCGAATTCTAAGATGGCCACTTTGAAATTAACGTACGGAGCAGCGTCTGGTCACTGAAATTTCGAACCCCTTCCCCAGTTAAAATTTTTTTTAAATCATTGGATTTGCATGAATCTCAGAGAAAACATCTGGTTAAAGTGTGGTGAACATGACGACCATGGTCCGCCCCGTGGCGACGCCGCTGCTCACAACACCAACCAAACCTAGACGAGATATAACGTACTTATTTCCAAGAATTTATTTTCCCATTCCCTCTTATTTCTATTTTTTCTCCGCCTCTCCATCCTCCAAATCCAGCTTTACAGTCTGGAGGAAATTAGTCAGATGGCAACCTCTAACGTGGAACTCCCGAGATTTAAGAACCTCAACACCACAGTTTTACAACGGCGGACGCGTCACGCTGTATATGTGCCAGCACAAAACACTGTACGGTAGTTATTGTCCGTGCGAAATGTTAAAAAAATTGTCACAACAGAAGCGTTTACGTGTTCACACCATCTCATAAAGCAGATTGCCATACACACTTCCTACTAATAGTACACCATTACCGGTACGTCATTCACGCCGAAATGTACACACAGAAAAGTGTCGCGTTTACATAAAGTGCTGACTGAGAATATATCACGCAGTCGCAGTTGCGGTGGCTGGCGCGCTGGTCTACAGCCGGGAGTGACCCATGTTCTTCAGTTCACGGTGCATCTGAAGTGTGGTGCAGAAGTTACAGCACGTCACGCAACAGCAGTCGCCAAGGATGCTTCCCTGCAACGCACGTGTGTACAACGCAGTATAGCGTTAGTGTCAAACTCCGACATCTAAGACACAAACGGGCAAAGAGACAATCCGTTTGTTTGTTTGTGTGTGGCACTGCGCTGAAAATGGAAGACCGGTAAAACGCAGGACCGGAAAATGCAGGACCGGAAAATGCAGGACTGGATTTTGAAAGACCATTTCGCAGGAGCAATGGCGTTGTACCAGTGAGACGTTACGGACTAACGCGTTTGCGTGAAATGTTCATCGTGACTTTTAATGCTTTCGCGTTGTTTTTCTAAACGTATTTGAATGAGCTGTAGCTTTTGAGCGTCGGGAACACGAGTGTTTTGCTTTATTATATGAGCGACTGTGGCCCTCCTTTTTTCCGGTCCTGCATTTTCAGTCGACCCTTGTCTGTTCGTTCGTCCGTTCGTCCGTTGTGTCTGTATCGACATTATTGCAGCGACGCTGGCGGCTGCGACGACGCAAAGTGGCGGGCGGCGAAGTGACGTGGTGTGATTGTATGGTACTCACCCTGATGCCGTACATGGTGCGCACTTTGGTTCTCATCGCCACGACGAACAGCCGGTCGAAGCAGAACGGACCACACGCACACTCGCCCAACTCAGACGCCAGCGTACACATGAAGCACGGATAGCAGAAGTATGCGTACACGCCTATGCACACACACACACACACACACACACACACATAGACGGGGCGTTTTGAAAATCTAACCCGTCTACCAAATTATCACCAAATCTGATTAAATCCTGCAAGCGAGAGTTTGTTTCGAGAAATTTTAGTGGCAAAGAAGCACTATCAGTTGTTTTTTGAGACCACCTGTACTTTCGACGCTTGGAAAAAACTGAAACCTTAAAAACCATAGACGATGACCACGTTGTTCAGTCGTCATTTTATTTTATATTCATACTTGACAATGACATCTCTTATCGCCGACTATTTACGCTACCTTGGAGATTAATGTGACCCAATACAGCAATCACTAACTGCAAATATGTTTCCGCATATGGCTCTCCCGGAGTTTGACTTCACGCTAAAGCGAATAATTAACTATTGTACGGGACTTGAATTCTGCACTTGTTTCTTCCGTGTTGTTTTATATCAACTTTTGAAAAATACGAAAGACAGGACAGAAAAATCTTCAGTTGAATTACTACCACTACATGTACATATGATAAGAGTGTCTTTGCGCTGCCACCCATTCGTTAGCACACCCAGAACTATATTAATTGAATGTCTGTTGAGTGTGTTTTCACTGTCTTATCAGTGTGTCATATTTTCTCTGTTTTACTGTATCTCTGTCTATGCCTGTCTATCTTCTGCGTAGTTTATGGGCTATGCTGTCTGAAACAAAGCTGAATTGAATTTAATTGAATTACGCTGTTTTCTGTTCCATACGCACGTTTGCGAGTCTAAACGCGAAAGACGCACGTCGCAACAGTGGCAGGAAAAACAGCGTGCACGACATTAACATTGCGTGCAGTGGCTGATTCAAAGGGGGCGGTGGGGGCGGCCGCACCCCCTATTGGCTCATATTTTTTTCAAAATGCCGCTTTTTTCCGTGTAAAAGGCATATATTTCGTTGTGCGCATCTGTGCTAAATGAGGACGGAGCTGATAAATTGTCTTGCGCCCCCCCCCTTTTCAAAATGTTCGGATCCGTCAGTGATTGCGTGCCGTTGCGGAAGCGACGGGAGAACTCTTACAGCTGCAGCAGTCTTCGAAGCAGCCGCAGACGTTGGTGCTCCACTCGCGAATGTTCTGAGGCGCCGCCTGCCCCGCCCCTCCACCCGTCGGCTGCGTCACCACCACCACTTGCTGCTGTTGTGACATTCTCGCGCCACTCAGTTGCTCAACGTCGTCCTATACGCACTGCAAACGACAACATGAATCGTTCCAATGTCGTGCCCGCCGATAATAATAATAATAATAATAATAGTAATAATAACGTAGTAATAGTAACGTAATTT
>Ga0056115_1001108_pt1 | contig 12403 bp, 11 predicted proteins | sample WorMetOlspDAHAB1_FD_77007 | JGI IMG/M metagenome (GOLD analysis project Ga0056115, IMG submission 77007) | Marine gutless worms symbiont microbial communities from Max Planck institute for Marine Microbiology, Germany - Olavius sp. DAHAB.1 ... | reverse complement strand
TGTCTGATCCAGAACTACAATACTCAACGAGGTCATTAATGTAAATTATAAACAAAATAGGGCCTAATACAGAACCTTGCGGTATACCACTAACAACTGCTGCCCAATGTGAGAAGGCATCACATGTATGTCAGTAGTCATGCACACCACACACATTTATTGCTGTCGTTAAAACTCACTGTAATTACAAGTCACATTTACTAACTTGCTGATTTTTTTTGTTTTGAAATGTAAATCTCAATAAACGATATGTAGAAGTGAGATATTGACTGAATGACCTCAGTCGTCACTGCAACCGGAGCAGGAATCGTGTCCATTTTCACTCATAGTACTTTCCCAGTTTTGTTTGCTATCAGTAGGCACTCTTTGTTATTTTGTAAATAGTTGTAAACAGATTGTCATCACCATGGCCGAAGCAATAAGGTTGCTTGCTACAATGTTTATACGTTTTTACATTTTAGTGATAAGCTGATATTATGCATATTTACTTGTGCCTTGTTTCATTGGACGAGCATACAGAATGGATATAGGTTGTACACAGTGTGATATGAAATGGTAAAGTACAGTAGACCTGTGGGACAGTGTTGTTATGTGGTTTTGCAATTTGCAATTATCTGGCTAATGAATGCAAGAAAAACGTTTTATGCATTCTATGTTTGTGTTTGTTGCTGTTAATTTGGACAGAGGTGTGACAGTGTCAATTTTTGGATCACTTTGGTATATTTGTCAGTTTTTAAGTACAAAAATTTGACACAAAACTTGTGCTATATAAAAACACATTTTCAAAAGCAAATACCACTACGAGTGACATGTTATTTCCACCGCATATAAAATTGAACTTATTATTTCTCCATCAGAATTAATATGCTAACTACTATAAAACACCTACAACTATAGTATTATTCCTGACCATGCACCTGTAAAGAAAAGTTAGCCCACTTTAATCTAATATACTAGTATGTTACGGTGACTAGACTCAACGGTCCCACTGTGTGGAACAGTCTGCCGGTTGCGCTACATTCACCAGACACATCACTGGACATATATACAGATAAAATGAAAACTTTTCAGAACTGTTTACTGAATGCGCATTTGCGGCCTTGGCGAATTTGCACGGTAAAAATCACATTATTATTATTATTATTATTACCTCTTTCAAATTAGACTGAATAATAATAATAATTACTATTAGTATCATTTTTATGCTAAGTGGTCTGACACGTCGATCGCTATTTAAAACAGAACAATCGTAAATGACGTTCAAAGAACACTTTCTCGCATATGCTAGCACATGCAACTTCAACAGTCTGGAAAATAGAAAAGTCGATTTCCTAAAGATACACTGTAGTGCACTGTTCGTCCACACATAACAAACATCGGTCACAACAGACTTAATATGGTACAGTACATCAATAGCCTCATCATGGTTGACAAGATATTACAACAGGACAAAAAACTAAACGTAGGAGGGTCTAATCAACAATAAACTTCATAAATGACAACTATAATAATAATAATCAACAACCAGAAAGTGGAATTACTTACCAAGTCTATGTCAACAGTATTCGTTGATTAATAAAAATGGTCGATACTGCAAAATCCAAAATTTTCACATGGCCTTTTTTTGCAACCTCAGCAACTTTGAGAAAATAAAGGGTTGCAAATGTTCAATTGGTAATCAGTAACATCTCTAAAAGAACCCAACAGAAGGAAAAACCAGGCTGCAATTAAGGGTAGCAAAATAATTTCATAGTTCTAACTGCTAAATCGAGGGTTTTACACTATTCCACAAACAGCAAGCATTTAGTTCAGTCCTGCATTGCCAATATGGTATACCATAAACCAATAGAAAATGGTTTCATCAACAAGTAATCTCAATAAATGATCAACTAGTGTAGCTACAGTAAACCAAAGTGCCAATTCTTGGTACACAGTGACAATTCCATGGCAGTAAAATCCATATACTCGTAACCAAATTAAAAACAATACCACTGTACTTAATCTATGAAAAGCAAATAGACTAAAAAGTGACTAATTTCCACGAGTTCGACGGCATTTTCAGACGAAAACCCGTTTTCAACAGAGCTGGGCAAAAGTTCGCACGCAGTTACCATCGAGTATGGCTGATACAGTTCCGCTGTGGGGAAACAGGACAATGACAATGCAAACTAGTACATGCGGTGCAAAAACACTGCCTTGTCTCTTAAGAATATCTCTGAATAGGCAGAACAAGTGCCAGCGGTTAATAAGATGCTTACTACTGCGTGCTGTTCAGCAGTAGTGAGACATCCCTCAACTGGTCACGAGATGACTGTTAAGTAATAGTAGGCTTAATGTCAGGCGTTTGGTGATTATGAATCAGAATGTATAACATCCGCTATCACTGTCACTCTTCCAACTATTTGCCGCTGTTATGATGAGCTGTTAGGTTAGATTAAGGTAGTGTTTGGTAGGTTGTAACAGTTAAGAACCCGCATTTGCACTAGTATCCATTGTCACTGAATGGGACCCCTTGCACTGGACTGACTGTCCGAATAATTGATGTTAGGCCATTTTGCAGTTCAGAATGTCAGTGTTCGGCTGACGGCTCACTGGTCGTCACTGCAACAGGAGCAGGAATCGTGTCCATTTTTGTGACGCCTTCCTTGCTATCCGAATCGCTCTTCGTGTCTGCCGCCTTCATCTCTACCGAAGCTGGTTCGTCTTTTGTGTCGGCAATGTCCAGTTTCTGGGCGTCTTTCATCTCACTCGATGCAACAACTACAAACACAGCATCATTACAAGCATAATAATGAAATTTATACAGAGCCATTTGCAGAAAACTTGCCATTTCTTATCCAGCAGTAGCGAAAACCATCGCCAGTACTCATTGGACCTACCCATGGAGGTATGGCCAGGCTGAGGGAGCCTGAGTAGGTTGGAAAACCCAAGAAGGTACATCCACCAATCTATTAGGACTTCTGGTAAACTGGCTTTAGGGCACTGGCTGTTAATGTGAGCTGGCCATGCGGCCGATATTGGTAATATGCCAGCTTAATTGCATCTAACCCCTGACGGCTCAAAGATCATAAAGGGGATGAGCTCCCTTGCAATGGCCTTCACTGTCTTCATTTTTGTAGCTTCAGAAGCGCTGGGAAGAGAGTCTGTTATGCGGGATTAAAGCAGCTATTAAAAGGAAATGTAGTTAATCATGATCTGAAGCCAGAATCGTCACTGAACAGAATGTCTGCAGGTATTTCATATTGTAGGGGTAAATTAATAGATGGAGGGCAGTGTATTGTTCATAGGATGTTTACTACAGGTAGCTTTGTGTAGTGTTTAATTAGTTACCTTCTTATTCAAACCAACTCTGAATGCATGATTTTGTTCTGCACTCTTTGAGTTGGTTTGGATAAGAAGGACAACTAATTAAACAAACACCACACAAAGCTATATACAATAAACATCCTATAAAGAGTACATTATGCTGCAAGTTTTGTGAACAGTTAGCATGAGAGATTTGCCTATGCCCGGCACGAAACAGTTTACGTAATTTTGGAGGCGAACGTGACAGTCAATCAGATTACTCAAGTAATAATGACAAAACTAAACAATGCACGGAAATACAAAACTCAATAATACACTTCAACAAACCTGAAGAAATAAACACAATGGATACAACAAGTTACCCCAATTCTGTTGCCAATTAAGACACTCGGTCAGGAAATGAGGTGGCCTTATTCTACCAATCCCGAGCACCGTAACGAGCTGCAAGTGGTTAAAATAATGTGACCATCTGGCAGTTCACAGATGACTGTGAATGATGAGAGCAGATACAGACGTTTGTCCACTGCAGCAGCGGTTTTGCCTTCCGTCTTGTCCTCCAGTCTGATGCGCTTGTGCTTAAAGCTTTCCTGGTGTCGGCGTCCGCCCTCTCCTTCATCCTCGCTGTCCGAAAATTCCTCGTCACAAGTGATACGCTTGTCACTTGCACGGACTGCACGCACACAAATGATTCAAATGGAAAAAAATCACATCAAACTAATTTCTATAATGCCAATATGTTTCAAGCAAATCAGAGGTGCATGGTGGCAGAGATTAGTGTTCACAGTCAAACAGTTTGGTCTCTAGCATGCATCAGAATGAGAAGGTAAGATGAACCGAGCAACAGTCAAATGGATTTAACGGCACATACAGCATAATTAGGCTATATCATCGTGACTTTGAAAATTATAGGTTTGCAAAAAAAAGAAGGATATTAGCAAGAAAGAAAGAAAAATAAATATTATACTTTGGGGAAATATCATAATTTGACGAAGTTAAGGGTACAAGAAAAAATCAAACAGCAGTTCTGCAGGAAAAATACACAGTTCACTGGAATATGGAAAAAAATTCAAACTAAATGGTACAAAAGTTATCCTGGATATTTTCTTTCTTATGACTCTCGGTTACAAGACAAGGTTGGCTGTGAATCTCAAGCAAAAAAGCACTACAAAACATGCATGTATTATGCCTTCCACTTTAATGGCTCAGTTAAAGCCGTACTATACGCTGCTGTGTATGATAGGTGACTGATAGGTACTAAGGAAACGAATTTATGAGGAACAGTGGAGTAATATATGAGCAGGAAATGCAACAAATAATATGTGAAGCTTTAATATCCATAAATGCCACATTTACACTTGCTTACATAACACATATTGTAATTGTACTACATAACACACATTAAAATGCCAAAAAAAAACAATTTACAGCTGATTTCTCAAGACAAAATCCATTTCAATATTCAGCATGGATTTCATATGGGCAACAGATTTAGACTTTTGAAATGGATTTTGATATTTCTGTAGTGAATTTCAATATTTAGCTAGACCACCTCCCGATATCTCTCCAAACTAACACGATACAAGTACAACGTACTTGATATCCGTTCATCGGGATTCTGTCGACCTTCATCATCGCTATCCTCTTTAATAGCATCCTCCTGCATATCTGCATGAGACACAGTTTAGCAGCAGCAGTGTAGAAGCCCACATTAAAATGATGTGGTTATCACAATTCATGCACAGTTCATCAATATAGAGCAAAATTCTATGCAAACTTTCGAAAGAGAAAAAAAACTATTAAATACCAAAGACTATACAGTGCCATCAACAAGACAGCTGTGGCATAAGCACAATCTCTGCATACCGATAACAATTTTTATCAAGAAAACAATAACTAGCGACTGTAGCCGAGTCTAATAGTCGGATTATGATGCTGGAACCTAACTATTAAACCTGGCTACATGCCTGCTAAGTATACAGCCTTCGACACTGTATAATGACCCATATGTCATCTAGCCCCAATGTTACAGAGACTGTATAGTATTACATACAGTCATTCCACTTAATTAATGGACAGCATCCTGCACTGACAGCACGCTATGAAACGCTTGCAGCTTGCGTATACTTTAGCTGTAATTGTATATCCTATGAGGTGTATATGCTTTTCAACATCCACGACTACTGGAGGGCAGTTGCTACAGCAGCAAGACTAACAGTACTGACCATGCATCTGTACACCGGGAGCATGAGGCAGCATGCGGAGGTTTTCGAACAAGCGTGTCTTGATCTTGTCAATGTAGTCGGTTGTGTTCTGGTTGGCCATGTTTGACGGACTAATGTGCAGCTTGAAGTCTGGACCGTAGTACTCAAAGTAGTCATTGTATGGTAACTCTGGCACATGAAAAACAGACAGCAACGTCTCAACCAATAACTGACAACTACAACAATTGCTCTGGTTATTATGTTGATTTGCCACAACTATGTTTATTTAGAATTTGAAAGGTTAAAGAAAATGGGCTTTTGCAGAGGTATGACATGTTTATTGTGTTCATATTCACACAACACAAGTCTGTGTAAGCTTATCAAAAGAGTATTTCACTGAACTAGAGCATATTGAAATTTAATAATAAAAATAATAATACAATATTTATAAAGCGCCGTAATGCCGTTATGCGGCTACAGAGGCAACACTGAATGAATAATCTATGAAACTCAAACAAAACCATGTTACAGTTCACCATATAACTAATTAAATGAGCAGCAAACACTCAACTGCCAGAAAAATACCAAGGTTTGATGGATTAGAGTAATAAATAAATAGGTCAGTACCGAGAGTCTTTCGGTGACTGACAAACTTTATGTTTAACGAGTAGTTTTATGATGGGGACAAATCAATTCCGAATGTATGGTTTCAGCGGATGAATGGATGTGGCAGATAATGAAACTTAACCTGCACTACACACCGAATCGGGCTTCAGATCCATCTTGCATTTGCATGAAGTCTGACAATGCTACATATTGTGAACAGCTGTCCAGTGACACAGTTTACAAGCAGTACTGAGGCACTCACCAACATGATGATGATGCAGCTGTGCACCTAGAACATATATGGCATATGAAAATAATATCTAGCATCATAATGAACACTGGTAAAACAATGTTTTATCACAATAACCCTGCATGGAGCTCGTACCAGAAGCCTCTTACAAAGTAAAAGTAAAGTTTGGCAAAGTTCAGCAGATGATTGTGTACCATTAGCAATGTCGACGCTGAGCGCGATTGAAGTTTCGTAAGTCCAGCAACGAGCGACGTTGCGAATTGTGTATCCACCACCTCCGACCATCAACAGAGGCAGATTGAAACTGCGTATGAACTCAACGCACTTGCCATGTCCTGCACAGCACAGTAGCAATTAGCTAGTGATACTGATCCTGCCAGATATTTTATTCCGGATGGCTAAATATCTGCCCTTTTTACAATTCCGTTCTGGGCCAATTGCTTCCACAAACCAGATATCTCAACCAGGTAACGGTAGTGCACAGATCTGACCACAAACTAAACATTCAGTCTTCAGTGTTTTTCAAACATGCATTCGCTTTCGACGAGGCGACGCTCGCAGTTTCTAGTTTGCTAGATGCTGTCAGAACTTTTGTGCCACCAATTCCTATCACACTCCCCAGTTTCTGACGTTGGTCCCATATCCATTCGATGAATCAGTAAATTTTGTAGACTAACAGACTGAATTGGATAAGTTTTAAAAATCACATCTGCTACATCCTACAATTAACAGTTACACTGTAGGGCAGGGAGTGCATACGAAATACCTGGCTAAAACAGTCCGTATGAAACAAAATGTATTAAGACATTTTTGTAACTAGGATTCAGCCATACCGACAACAGATGTCACCTGTGTTACTGATGTTATTCATACTATTTACTCTCTGAAAAATAGACGTCATGTGATTAAAAACTACATGCCACTATCATGCCGAATATCCACGGACGCAGTGATGAGAGAGAAGGGCACACTGTAAGTCTATAGACTTCAAACGTTCAAATCATAAACAGGAACCTTTGAGAGACAGATTGAAGCAGCCAAGCCGGTCTCCAGTGAGTGAGTCAGCACCGCACTGCAGCACGACAGCGCTCGGCTGAAAAGTCTCCATCACCTTTGTCACCACCTGTAAGCCACCAACCACACAGTCTCATCAGCAGTGCTACTGTAATGCTGAAATCAAGCCTCCAAAATGACCTATATAGTGTCGGGTGGGGCGTTAAACTCTACTCACTCACTCACTCCGACTTTAATTCCATCTCACTCATTCAGTGCATTCAATGACGACCCAAAATGGTCAACTCAATCAAACAGACTATTAAGTCCTGTCTCCGCATGTCTTCAGTGATTTTCAACAGCACTGCATGCATGTGATATGTGGAAATCCAGTATCCAAAAAAATAATTAACAGGAATTATTTTATTTATTTATTATAACAAAATCTTACACGTAGTACACAATAAAAATTCATACATAACACAATTATTAAAAATACAATAGAAGCATAACAGAAACTGTAAAAACCACCAAAGTCACGAAAAAAGGAACAATCATGTAAAATGAATAACTGCTAAACGTATACATCAATAACAAATCCAAGATGCTACATTATCTACATGGCATCATCTTCTACACTACTACAACAGTACCAGAAATAAATATGGGTCTTCAGTTGTAATTGCAAAATACTATATACTCCATAGAAAAAACAGACGTGTCTAGCCAGTCATACTGCTAATGTGATTACATAGTTACACAATGATACAACTATTGTAATTAAACAGCAACATCAGACAAAAAACTGCTGCACACCGGTCTGAACACTTGTTCATAGGAATCATCGTCAATGCCATCTCGCAGTGGAAAGTTGACAGCGTAATATTTTCCTTTTCCAGCTCCAATATCCTGACAGCACAACACAGACAACTGACAAATTATTTCAGCATCATTTAATTGACAAAAGCAATCATCTTACAACAGAAAACGTGCATTCTCTGAAATATGAAATATAATGTGTCAACTGAAAATATGACAGTGTTATTCAGAGGAAATGTGTCCCACCATGGTTCAGTCGAAGAGTGCCTTAAATATATGTGTATTGACAAAAATGATAATAAATGTTATTTTTATTATCATGGTGCTTTTGTATTAACTGTAGACACATAACTAAACAATCAAAAACACATTTCATATGGTTGGGTTTTGGTCCAAACGATTTTGCAGCACACGGCTTCTTAAAATTTTGCACAAAACATCTGAACTATAAAAAGAGTCAGAACTAGATGGCGGTAGTAACTTAGTGGTTGCGGTAACGCTTCATAACCCTTTGAACTAATTCCTTTGGAATGCAGTTGTTATTACTACCACTGCCTAATAACCATTTACTGACTGCCCGATTAGGCCACCACGACTAGAATTTCACATGGCAAGAAGGCAATACTTACCCTCAGATCACCAGTGCCGGGGAAATACTCTCCATACTTGTGAAATGACAGTGTCATTACACGGTCAGTAGTGTAGAATGCTTCTTCCACACCATCTCCATGATGGATGTCAATGTCAACATACAGAACTCTCTGGTGATATCTAAGCACATCATGCTCCAATGTGACAACAGACAGAAGTTAGTTTGGATTAAATGGTATTTTCAATGCAAGTAGGCTACATCGTGCCTATAAAAACATGTTATAAAGTTTATGTCAATGAGTAGGTTGAAAATAGTAGGTATACTTTTTGGGAAGTGCATAATTTGTTAAAGTTGAGAGAGAGAAGAAGACAAAAAAAACAGTGTCACAAAGATACACAACACAATACAACAAAACGAACTCGAGCAAAAAAACTATTCTGAATTAGTCAACTTTTACGGCACTCGGTCAATTGACAAAACCTGAGGGGAAATGCAACACAGAGAATTACCACATCGAACCAATCTGCATACACGCAAGTTTGTTTCTCAAAGACTACTATGCATAGATCACTGCTGCCTAAAATGAAAATGCGAGCATATGAAGTCCACTATATAATCAGTTCTAAACATCATGAACGATCTCTTAACACAGTGTAGTTCAAACAAAAGCCACAACAATGAACAATATATCGGTATCTTTTCTGCACTCACACAATCTGCCTTTGCATTAATGATGTATGCACATAATAACACAACAGCTGCAGCCACAGTTGTGTACACAATTCTGTAATCTTTCCTCAGTTCAGTAACAAGCGATGAAACTTTACATTTAGCAGATTCAGTATTTCAACGAGATGAAATTGCTCTATACAGCCGAAGCCACTCACTTCAACAACTCAAGAATGGCCAGCACAATGTCATTAACGTAGCAGAATCCTGATGCTTCAGATTTCTTGGCATGATGCAAGCCACCAGACCAGTTGACAGCTATGTCTGTAGCCTGCTTGTTCAACTTGACCGATCCCGCTGTAAAAACAGTGACACATGCTGCGTTTAACCAGTCAAGTGAAATAGTACTGTCAAATACGATTAACTTTATCGCACAATACTCATCGGTTCTGAACACTATGAACAATCTTCATATAATTAAAGTATAGTTCATTATCAACATCAATTTCAGACAAACATGCATGTCTTGTCTGGACATATGTGCAATGCATCAAAAGCATAAATATTTCGTGTATCATTGCCAAAGAAGACTAAAGTCAGTGAATCTTTGGAAGCAAACACGAGATTTATGTTGCCAGTGAGGACAAAGCAAAGGAACACCAGTAGTTTCCTCACAGTGCAGTACACTGGCTTTGACATACAACGTCATAGTAAACTCCCAAAAACCGCAACTCTTACGCATTTAATTGTCACACTTTGCTTGATATTTCATAGACTGCAATTCGCAATCAAGTCAGTGCACACTCCGATCGGCTGCTACCAACCATCTTGTTGTATCCTCTTTCAAGTTTCCAACTATCTGTAGCCCAGCGTTAACAGTTGCCATCGCCTGGTATATGCACTGCCCGACGATGTTGTTTCAGCATCATCCATCGACTCGCTCAGGCATCGACTCGAGACCTTTCTGTTCCAACAATATTTCTTAACAGCAGACCTTGAGGTAGTCTCTATTACTTAGGTGAATATAAAACCTTAAATGGTTACCCAAATTGGTAGCTACTCTTGACATTTGGATAAACGCATGTGTGCTCATGTCAGAAAACAAAAAAGGGCACAAAGTTCTGATACCTAGGGAGCCACCAGTAGACAGCTGACAGAATTCATAGAGTCCGTCAAACACAGGACAGTCTTCTCCGACATTAACTGCACAAAAACAGCATCTGTCAAATACTTCTGCCACCTTCATTTCAATTGCCACAGCTAGCTTCACTTGATATAAATACAGATATGCTAATAATAATGGCAGAAGAACATAAACTGTTAGTACTGTTTAATCTACTTTTACTTAAAACTTAGAAACATGCAGCTAAGAATGATAGATAAAAGCTATGATATTGAAAAGATGGTGGGTGCTCGCTGAAATTTAGCACGACTGAAATGTTATCATGCACATTCAATACAAAAACAGCGTTATGTGTGTTATGTTTTTCGTTAGGTTTTTAGAGTCTCTTTGTTTTATGTAATCTCTGCATTTTCTGCAGCTGTATGTGTTGCTCTCAACTGGCGTGCTAAATAAATAAATAAATAAATAACATGATAACAGAACACGCACATCTTTGCATCTGTTTGTTGAATTCTGACATGTTGTCGGGACGGATGCTTCGCAGAAACTTGATGTAGTCGTCGCTGTGAAATTTTGTCATCTCTTCTTGAGTTGCCTTATGTGGCCGCTACACACAGCGCACTTCTTCACTGTTGATGCATAACTGCAAACATTCTAGCTTAATGACAACCTCAACTTGGACATGCAGCCTATAAACAATATTATCCAGCAGCTTTGCACGAGGCACTTCACGCTGTGTTAATGAAAATAAAAGAATCAGAATGTGAAAAGCACCAACAATAGGAGATCCAGAAATAATGATGAATTGTTGTCTGGGTCATATGTCAGGACAAACTCAATGGCATTCCTTGCAAAGACTACACTACCTAACACTAATCTAACCCTGAACCTAACCCTTAACTCTAACTCACCTCCTCCTATTGCTGCCGATTTTCACATCCTCAAAACCAGTAACATGTCACAGTTCTATTCATCAAAGCTATGCTACACTAATTCTGTAAGCAGTGAGTACTTATGAACTTACAAAATGACACTCAACAAGTCTGTCACATAACTGCAAGATAGAAGAATATCACTGGCCAGTGCATAGCAATAAGTTTGATACAGCTGATCAAATATGAACTGAACCAGACAACTTCGCCGACAAATTGTCAAGTTGTGGACTGGTCAACTCTTGGACTGGAGTTCTCACAGACGAGTCGACTCGGCATACTCTATCATGGAAAACTAAGAGTAAATAATTGCCTTAAATGTGCCTGTCAAAAATTCTCTGTCAGTGAGTTGACTAGTCCGTGAATCATGCAGTCTGTGAGTTGACCAGTACACTACTTGACTGACCACAAGTTGGTTAGTCATAAAATTTTTCCGTACATTTCATCTGCATCTGTGATAGTTACCGCAGGACATCAAAAGAATTGGCAAGTATCAAAAATTCTAGAGCTTCAAACAAATCAAAGCTGGTTCTATGCAGTTTACACATGTAAGAAGCACTCAACAGACATACATAGATTTCCATTTTCCGATAAAGTCCATAATTAAGAAGTAAATTGTGACACATCCGTATGCGCTGAGGTTTCATTGGATGTCCCTGTCCATAGTAGTAGTTTCCAATGTCACCTACAGAATACAGCACCAAGAGATAAATACTTCCGATTGTGTATTCTCAAACTCCAAGCGTGTGTACATTACACAGCAAGTTTTGATCATGGTATCATTACAGGACTAGTGTAAGACAGTTTTATATAATTATGGTTAGGGTTAGGATAAATATTGGTCGCTTGTTTCCATGAATTTTCACGGGAAATAACTATTTGTATTTGCATTAGTCAACTCAGTCATAAGTG
>Ga0056115_1001107_pt1 | contig 12409 bp, 7 predicted proteins | sample WorMetOlspDAHAB1_FD_77007 | JGI IMG/M metagenome (GOLD analysis project Ga0056115, IMG submission 77007) | Marine gutless worms symbiont microbial communities from Max Planck institute for Marine Microbiology, Germany - Olavius sp. DAHAB.1 ... | reverse complement strand
TAAACGAACGAACCCGAAAAAGTAGTCCAGCCAAGTCTGTTGTGTCGCTCAATTCGTGATACCAGTAGCTAAATAACTACCAGAAAAGTCACATGCGGCGTTACTGACGCTCTGTGGTTTACTTGTTGCGAACACTGTGAAAATGTCGATATTAGTGTTATTATTATTTTAAACTGTATAACAACGACATTGGTGGCGAAGTGCCGAATTGAGTTTTAGGCTTAGAGGGACCGGAAGTAGGCTATGTGGCCTAATTTTTTTTTTGTTAAACGTTGAATTCGGTAATGCGTGTCGGTTTCGGGTTTTCCAGTGTCACTTCGACCGTCTCGCGTTTTCCATTCCCGCGTTTTCAGTCGCCCCAGTGTTGACACGGACGAACATAGCACTGGAAGTTGCCCGCATTTTTACCAAACATTCAAAATGTTGTAATAAATTCTTCGTGTTGACAATGTCTTTGTACGCTTTTATTTCGCGACTTTATCAGCAGTTATTACAGTATACTGTGTTGAAATCTTTCATTGTACCATCCGCTTTATTAACCAAATTTACAAAGAAGTTCTATACGAAACTTTTAGCTTCGGCTTTCATTTTCACAAAATTGTCTACGAAAACGCTTTGCTTTGACGTCGCCATGTTTCAGTTGAGTATCAAGGGCTATTGCTATACACGCCCGCATGGTTCTTACTGCTTTTTGTCAATGTTCAAGCTTCATTGTTAACGGCATTACAGAAATCTAGCAACATATAGCTGGTGTACAACATGACGTGAACACGTGTCACGTAAGCGGCACTGGCGCGACGCCGACACGTGGTCAGCGGCGGCGGCGCACAGCTCTAGTTTGTCACAGTCCTATCGCGACACAGTGTAGACTCTCATTTCGGATGAGGTTTCGTACTTCCCAATCCTTATTCGGTCATTCCCCCTTAACAAAAAGAAATCAACTGAGAATTCAAAATATAATAATATCGATTTTTAGATCTAGATACTCGACTTATTACTCAAAGAAAAACAAAAACACGACAACGAATTCCTGTGTCAGAGATAAGCTTGCACCCGTGAACAATGCCAACACTAAGTGACCGCATGAACATGCGAACCAATGTGCCTAAATAGCTTATTTATGCCCAGAATATAGTGCGTGTAGACCTAGCAATTATGTTTTATCATTTCATTAACCGACTGTACAGAAGCTATCTGCAGTTTGTAGAGAGTACTCACGCCAGGTAGGTCCATATTTCGCCCTACAGCGAGGTTTAGGTTGGATGACGTATGCTCCCCCTGGTACGCTCCCATTATAAGCCTACGTGTAAATTATGAATGATCAAATAGATCCAAATATTATGGTAAGCCGTCAGTTAATTTTTCGCTAATAAGTTAACTTCAGTGCAAAAGGTTTAGTGTTGACATCTATTAACATTAACAACGACTGTTGACGTCAAGCCTTCCTTGAGTTTCATTTATGGCTTCAAGAAAGTTTTTCGGTTCTACTCTGCAACTGCTTCCCCGGAAATGCTGCGATTAACATTAGCATTAGGAAGAGTAACAACGACAACACAAAAGCAGTAAAAACGGTGCAATGACATTATATCGTATTTATTTATTTATCTGGATATGTAGGACATGTGACTAAGTCGAATGCTTGCTATACTGCATGCTGTTTGGTTGGGATTAGGGTTAGGGTTAGATTTAGTGTCTTGCTTGGTAAGCGGTTATGCACACGTATTTATACTGCTTTCCGTTGTCATTATCACTCTCCCGTCCAGTACGTGTGTACTTGTGTATAGAAGAACAGGAGTCGTTGGATCAACAGTTCTTTTTTCTCGCTGCAAGTCACAACTTTCACAACTACGTGCAGTATGCGATATTTGTGATCTCGAAATGCATCCTCTTGCGACAATATCACACTGATGTTTGCCCTGCAGCGGCGTAATTTTAGGGCTGTGGGGTTCAAGCCAGCAACTCTCAGATTTATAGCTTCATCCACCCTTATTTACTTAGGTACTTTTTGAGACATAATTTCCGGGGCATGGGCCGAATTTATGGGGTTCGCCCAACCCTTACTTTTACAAATGAGTGGTATCCACACTTTTATAGCATTTTGGGCTCAGTATCCTCACTCTTAAGACACCAAAATTCTAAATCAGCCATGTATTGATTTATATAACAACTTGGTTCCAAATTTGTTTACGGCCGAAAATGATGACTCTCGATCGCTAAGACGATTTCCAGCACCGCTGTTTGACCAAAACAGGGATATCCTGTCCAATTTTCCTATCACACGTTTTTACTCACCCCTTGCGTCACCACCTTCCCTTACAAAAACATCTGTAGTTTCTTTCCAGCTCACTTACTAGTATATCCCGCGGACACTTTAGCTCAAAATTACGCATCTACCTCTGAAACTACGCGCGCACTGTACATTCCCTGCAAAAAAACAACGTCGTCGTTAAAACACCAATAATGTCAAGCATGTTCGTGGTTCGTGTGCATGTCGAACACGGCGCACGGCATATACCGTATAGACAATTAAACATTTGCCATACAACCTGTAATGCATTGTAAGAGATTACGATGTTTTAAGCGGCTGCGGAGACGTGCCGATTTAGGCAAGGCTGTATTTGTTGGGGAATCTTTGGGGAGGAAGGACTAGATCACTTTCAGGAATGGGGTGATCCCCATTCTGTGTGGCATCCCAACATGCTATTGGGTCAAGTATGTCTACATCCCTAAAACTCCACCTTGGGAGCTATATTTAACTTCAATCGCTTCGATCTCTGGAGACCAAAACCTGACTCCCCAGTCGAAAATTGACAGATACAGCCCTGTATTTGGAGTTCTGCCACAACGATAGCTAATGCAGTTATAGATTTTGTCGTTGCTTGTCAGGTTACTGAACAGTAGAACGAAAAATAGAAAATACGATACGTTTATCGAATGTCGCATATGAGAAAATCTCCGCAAGTTCACTTCACTCTACAGTTAATGCTTCAAACTGAATTTAAAGACAGACTTTTTGCAGATAAATAAGCAAGGCGTAGAGCTACAACTAACTGAAGAGAAATTTAGTTCAAATGACAAAAGCCAGTTTGGCAAAATTATGGCAAAATTGTCATTTTTAGCGGTGTACGAGGAAGCAAATTTCAACAAAATCGCGTAGCCGGAATACTTATTCAACACTGTCATATACTGTAGATCGATCGAGTTAAGCCCGTCAAAAGTCTAGGCGCCCAACGTCGGGCCATAACTCGCCGCGTTGTACCGTAACTATTTCATGTCTTTGAAAAACAGGATCGGAGTTTCAAGGGCTATTTCCTTGTATCGGTGCCGTTGTGGTTGTATGTCAATTCGGAATATGGTTAGGGTTAGCGTTAGCGTTAGTTTTGGCTTGCAGCTGGCTGGGTGTAGGCACGTCTGGCTGGATTTTAGGCAACATCTTCTAGAGTGCGTTTTAAAACTTTTAATCATAGGCGGTCAAGCGTCACGAATGAAGTAGAATCACATGACACAGGATTCGGCGTATACGTAAAACGCCAGTTCGGATCCGCAGTGTACGATATTTAAAGCCGAAATCGTATACAGCACTGTACAAGCGAAACAACAGTGCTAACAACACACAGATTCAACGATCCAACAAATAGATGCAAGAGACCATAATACCACCGATAATTACAGACGCTGACTATTACTGACTAACGACATATAATTTGAGGCACCGAATATATATATTACTTGGGTTATAATTATACTAGACTCGATAGTTAAGTGATAGAACGTCGGCTCGTGATGCAGAGGTCCCGGGTTCGAATCTCACCCACTGCGCCGTCGAGTGCGGTGCTGGGCAAGCTGCTCATGCACATCTGCCTCTGTCACCAAGCAGTGCAACTTGGCACTAGTGGAGGGGCGGTGATGCTCCGAAGCTAGGAAGGTAACTGTAGATCTGGCGTCGCACTGGCCATGCGTCATCAGACTTCGTGGTTTATACCACCTACTGGCTCACAGGCTTAAAAGACAGGCAGATGAGCAGCCGCGCGTATGGTCTTATTGACTCCGGCATCTTTCTCTATATAGGTGGGGTACCGGTGCTGTCATTCTATCAACGGCATTTACCGACGCCATCTTGTAGGGAAAGTGTGTTGAACTATATAGCTAGCGTTGCATGTAAAACTATATGCCTGTCTGTTGTTGTGTGTGGAATGCGCCAGTCCGGCTACAAGTACAATTTCACAGTTTCTTCGAAGTATAGGTATAATACTTTGCGCAACTTATTGTTATTGTCATTCTGCCTCACTTTTTGTTTACATTAAGTTAGCCCTACAACATGGCGACGCGGTTTTATGTTCAGTTTCACTGATGTCACTGCACCCCACGCAAGTCTGAAGTTCTGAACTTGAAAATATTGCTTACATGAAAACATGCTCACACACACACACGTCGCACTGTTAAACGCGTTGTTATTTTGTTTATGCCACTTAACTGTTGTTTTAAATGGTTCACCGTGTTGTACGACGTCGCCTGGAAGACTGTTAAGTCACTCACAACACTCGAGCAACGGGAGAACGACAATCTATTGATCGATACTGTGTCATATAGGCACAAAATGATGCATCAACTGCAGTGTACACTGTGGCCCCAAAATAAGTAAACCACTTCCAAATTATTGTCAAATCGTATTGAAAACCCGTCGATGAGGACAGATTTTCCCCCACGAAATTTGAGTTGAAAAAAACAATATTATCAGTTTGTATTAAACATTCAATGCGTGACATAATTTTTGACGTCATCAATTAACTGTGCTTCAAGTATCGATATGGAAAAAATAAGTGCATATGAACAAATCATAATTTAAAACCTGAGAGAAAAGATGGAAATCAAAGAAATTTTGCATGAATTTCCAAGTAAAAGATGAATTTGGACCGGAATTCACAACATACTAGGAAAACTAATGCAAAGGGGAACTTTCATGTCGCTGCAACGCGACTCACGAACAATAAGCAACATCATAAATTAGGTCACGCATAGAATGTTTAATACCAAGTGATGACATTATAGTACTTGTTTGACACTTTAAGTGGACCAGCAAATCTAATATCACCGGCAACAAGATTTAATATACTTTATTGATCATTTGGTAGTGGTTTATTTTAGAGGTCACCATGTGCAACTGCAAAAGTCACACTGCGCAGTTCGCAGTTAACGATAACGTTATTAAACGATAATGCTTACGGTTTTACTAACAATGATAACACGGCCGACGTCTACCTCTGGCATAAGAACTAGAAGCACTCATATCTCAGAGTTTGTGTAGGCATATAGCTGCTTCGTAGGCTTACATGGGCGTTTTACGTAAATGTCATTGCCACTGAAGGCTATTCAGAAAACGAATAAGTGTCATAAATCTTTGTACAGAAGACGGGCCTGGCCTTCAATACGAGGCCGGGCTGTGTGGTCGCTTCTGCTTAATGACTTACGGTATATATGTAAAGGCTAAGCAATTATCTATCGCTTTAACAACTTGAAAAAAATACGGCGTAACAAGCACGATGCAGACTTATTAGCGTCTATTTCGAAGACCTTGATAGCAACGAATATCCACCCTCTTGAGGATCTTCAAATAGGACGCCTCGGAGCTTCAAGCACAGTGACTGATAACGTAACTATTTAGGTCAAACACAGAATATTTAGTACCACCGTAAAATATTCGGGTGCTTCTTTTGTACTGAAATTTGACTTTAAAAACTCGCATTATTGAGAAATTTTAACGCGATTTAGGCCTAATTGAGATGGCATTGGCTTACGTTTATATGCCACCTTGTATTTTAAGGCTAGAAACCTCGGGGCATTAATATGACATAAGTAGGACACAAAGAAAGTGTCAATAATGTTCGCTGTTTTGAATTTTCGTTAAAATATACAACAATACGTATGCCTATTACATGATGAACTACAGAACACAAACTTGAAGTCGGACCCCGCTAATACCGGCTACAGAGTACACCGAAACTTGTTCCACATATATTCAACATAAACTATAACCATATCATCCATTGTTCTGAGGCGATCTGTCAGTTAACGTTTCGCCAAGTGCATTCGTTGCGAAACTGTAGACGTTGTATATTATCTTTCGCCAATCAGAACGAACAGAACAATAAACAAACTGCAAAAATAGAACTGTCTTCGTATAGACGCTAAAAACACAGAGAAACACGCACGTCGACCTGACGCAACGCTGCAAATCTGCAGTGTCATTGCGCTGATCATAACAGATCTCTCCGGCGGGCGAAAACCTATAGTTTCACGAAAAAAGGCTAGACCTACCTTGTTTGCAGGTTAAACAATATCCGCGTGACAACAGCACCGTCGCCCCCTAATCTTAGGCGTGTCATCATTCAGTTGATAGCATATGCGATAAAGCGGATGCTATGAAAATGGAAACGAAAAAACAGCCGAAATTTCATATTGCTTCGTAATGTTTACCATACAACGGAAGCACAAACTGCAGTTGCGTTTCTGTCGGTTCAAAATTAACCTTTGGAAGCTTTATCGTCGTCGTCGTCGTCATCATCATCACTTATTTGAGTAACGAAGTCGACGACACGCTTTACACGATCGTAAAAAAGCACAACCGCGAGAACATTATCGCATACGCACTTTAACGAGATAAGCCAATCGCATATGACAGCGGTAAGTTGAATCAGCAGGTGGGATACAGCTGTCAGTTAGTCAAGTCGAAAATGCCTAAACATGCACGTGATGCAACTATCGACGATGACTGACGAGTACGATGTAGCAAAGTGGTTAGGACGTTGGTCTCTGGCCGACGGACTTTCAGGACCTGTGTCAGATGTATGGTGTACTGTCCACTGTCAGCCAAGGCCAACTCAGCCTTCTATCCATCCGGGATTGGTAAATCGGTTAATGAGCAGTAATGCATGCTATTACGTGAATTACAAGGGTGAAGACCATTATACCGCATACTATGGTCCAGGGTCCAGAGTCCATGTGTGCGGCCTAGGCTGAACGCAGGCCCAGTCTGTGACGCACAGCGCTGTTGAGGCGAAATATGCGGCTTGCAGCGCGATATAGGTGCTGAACCTTTTTACATCTGATTACGAAATCACGTCCTCTTACATGAAAAAAATCACCAACACAGTGACTACACAAGGTAACGCAGAATGTGTAATGCACATGGGCCGGGCGCATCGTTGTGTCAGCCTTGTTGCCATTTCTAGCAAATTTTGAAGATTCAACCCATGGAATTTTTCTCGTCTTGAGTCGCAGGTCTGAACCGCACGCACGCGGCGCGAATATTGCATACAGCATCGGATCGTGCAGATTTGCATTTTGCACAGAAGCAGTCTTCGAGTAAAAGTGCTAAAATGCACTTGCTACAAGACGCATCGGACCACTCTTATACAGCGTGACCCTGGCCAATCATTCCAACCCAATAAGTTGACGGTTGTGCTATAAATAGCGACCGAAAAAACTCGAAACCACCGGTCTAGAAACCGTCGTTATAAATCGCGCATCTCACAACATTAAAAAATCTCGTTAAAGCCGCTTCTGTTTTTAATTCGTACGAAATGACGATTTTCCACAAATTTTAACGTTACCTGATTCGATTATGTTCGTTTTCCTCAAATCGAATTTTAACATACAATTTCGAGTGGTAAATTTTATCATTTTGGGGGCTGTAAATTTCGGCGATTCGTTCTAGACGATCTCCATGCGTCGGCCGCCTCCTCCATTTTGCCGAGCACCCGCCCCGAGCTGCTTTCGTCCAGGTTTCTCAGCAATCAGTCGTCTCTCCGGGCTGTAGTTGTTCCACAGTCCACAGAGTACCTCGCCGGCGACCACCTCTCCCATGTTCATGCCGATCAGTCGCACGATGAACATGCCATCGCGACGCAAGTAGTTCTCGGTGAACTTGGCGAGGATGCCCGGCTCCCGCTGTGTCGTGTCGAACGCGCGCAGCTGCTTGCGGACGTACTGCACCTGCCCGGGCCAGTAGAGCGCCCGGAACAGCCACTGGAAGAAGTTGACGATGCTGACGAGAGCCAGCGCCACGAACCAGAACCAGACGAACAGGAAGATCTTCTCGTTGAAGAGGTTGATGGTCAGCGTGCACTGGACGACGTAGTTGTGCAGACGCGACTGGCGCCTGATCTCGAACTCGCAGAGCGTGACACGCGGAAAGCGCTCTGACTGTGTCCAGTCTTGACCACGCAGTAGTCGCTCCACGATGTACGCTCCGTACAGGTGATAGTCGTTGACCAGAAGCGCGTCCAGGAGGAACAGCTGACCGACGGCGTTTATCACGTAGATACCCTTGATCATCAGGTAAGCGCTGATGAGGTAGTTGCCGTACAGTCGACCGCCGACGACGCAGCACACTTTGGCGATGAAGTGCTTGATTCGGACGCAGCAGCCAGTGCGGTAGTCGCGCTGCGCTAGGAGGTAGCGGTCCATCTGGTTGACGATGTAGCGGATCGCCTTTTCGCGGATCTCGAGGTAGGACGCCTCGGAGCTGACGTGCGCGGCGTCCATCAGCGTGCTCAGGTTGATGCCCGAACGCCTGTTGAGAAAACGCCACATCTGGCACGGGACGAACGACAGGACGCCCTGGAAGATGAGGATGAGTGGCACCCACTGGTAGTAGCTGATGCGCTGCTGTTGCGGATCCGGTTGCTCAGCGTAACGTCGAACCTCGGACGATCGGTGTACCACGGCCGACAGCGCCGGCAGAAGCTCCTGCTGCCCGTCGAAGCGCTGGCTAGGAATGACGCGCGACATCGGCAGGTAAAATGTGTTGCTCACCCAGCATATCGAGTTCGTGTAGTCGACATGACTGTCGGTGAACTCGGCCGGACACCAGCAGTTGATCGGGCGTCCGACGAACTGTTTTGTGCTGACGAGGAACGCGAAACAGACGGTGATGACGACCGTGAACTGTCGACTCGAACCCTGTCCCACATCTTCCTTGGCCTAGACAACCTCTCCGTGCGCTTATCTTGCGGCCTTCATCCGCTCAGAATGTCCAGTGGTTCTTTGTTCACCGACAAGTTACAATTCAAAGACTGCATTCGTGATTCTGTCGCCAAATCCTAAGTCACGAATCATCGTCCAAGACGAGGTTCCAAGTCTGGACCCTGACCACATCTACGATTGCCCTCGATTCCGATGCCCCACTGTTCATCATGCCAGTCGCTATACTGTCCTATGGTTCTTTGTTCTTTAGTACCTATCGCATTAGGATGAGTTTTTGTAGATCCCCGCTAAATCATACGAGCCTCATTCGTGGATTGGCTGCAGATGAGGCCACAAAAGGTAAACAACAAGTTCAAGAGTACATTTTTTCGCTGTATGTCCACTCATGACCGTGAACTGTCGACTCAGTCGATCAACGTAGTCGTCATCGACATGAAACTTCAGTTCACGGATGCTCAACACGGACTTGAAAAGACGCTCCATCGTCACAGATCTTCGCGATTTTCAATCTTAATATCGCGGCACGATGGATCGATCTTCTACTCCGTCTGTCTGTAATAATCTCCAATCGATAACTGACGTCTCTAATCTGCTCTCGTGTGGTGAACTCCGTTCCGTGCCGTTCTCACTCGGTACGCAGTTACTCAGTGCAGCAGCTCGCTCGCGTCAACGACGACAATCGATTTCTTTCGATCAGTCACTCTGGAAACTTGCCACCGACGGAAGTGGCGTTCTGCAAGCGTGTCTTGCAGCCCGCGAGGCGAACAACTGTTCGAACTGGTGGCGTGATAATTTAGACCGACGTGGCGTATCGCAGCCGCCGGCAGACATCCGTTTGTCGCCGCAGATTATCGGCGATCACGCACTTTACGAGGTATATGTGGGTGGTCCAGTTTCTTTCCTCTGTGCGCGCTGTGTTTCGCTTTGGCGGTCACTGAATCGCGACTTCTCCTGTCTTGCTCGCCGAAGACACCATCAACACGCCTGCTACCTTCTCCTTATCGCGCGTGGTCCCACTCATTAATTCACCAGGTCTTTCACCTTTCCCACAGAGGAACAAAGATCGTCGATGTTCAAAAGCGTGCAACTACGCAGAACGCTGCTTGTGCGTCACATAATGCCGGACGGTGCAGGATGAAGGAGAAAATGCAGACGGCAGCTGCCTACACAAAACACACAGCAAGGCTTTTGGTGTATGTCTCGCAATCGAAACAAAAGAACCAAGTGCGTGATGGACTTGGGGTGCACACCATGTAGCACGTGGCGCGATCGGGGAAATGTTGGCACCAGCTCAACAAACAACTGAAGTCGCACTCTTTTAATTTTAAGAAAAAACGTTAAAAACGTAATAAGTGGAACGTATACCTAGACCTACAACCCTATGCAGGTCGGGATACCTGTCAGTACGGCCTTAAATTATCATTAAAGCATGTCGGTCGTATTTTATACAACAATTTTCATCTATACTGTGAATGTTCATTGTTCGTCTTCACTGCTGTTCTATAATTGCAGATACCGGCTAGCTACCACTGTTCCAATTCAATTCAGATTCTTCAAAAATCCAGTGCGTTCAGCTGACGTCGTAAGACATCAAAGGTTGTCAATATAATCAATTACAGTAAGTCCGTTAAGTGACGATTCGGGGTTGAAGACGTCGCCACGTGTCTAATTGCCTGTACTCTTTGCCGTATGCTTAGGCCTAGCATAGAAAGTAATGAAATTTCACAATCTTATGCCGGACATAATATCCGTTATGTGATACTCCGAAATAGTTATAATCGACGTCAGTTCGTTTTGCATCGTATTTCAATAGAAGACTCGACGCGTAATTTTACACACGTGACTGAATAAGCTGCATGATCTCATATCTGGACCGCATTCGCGGCTGTGGTGATGTTACGTTTGTTGGAGTTGTGCGGCGCATAAAAGTAATTACCTACTGCAGCGCGTAACAACGACCGAATGGACTCCCGGAAAGCGGACGTCGGATCGATCGATCGATGGAGCAATCGTTTGCCTCTCGCTCCATCTTGCTTTTGTGTACATGGTTGCCGTATTTTAGCACCACAAGCTCGCCAACGGCGGGTGTATAGCAGCCCAAAGTCGTGTCGCCCAATGTTAAAGGCGGCTGCAAGTGGTACACGGAGACTGATTGATTGATTGAGCGGGGTTCAACGCCACTTTCAGCACAATTAGGCTCATACAAGACGAAACGACAAATGCGCCAATGTGGTCGTCGCTGGATCGCAATTTTTTGCCATGCAGCACCTTCAAAAAAGTAGCCCAGTTGGCAATATGTCGACCAACCCGGCAACCGTGTTTGTGTACTACCCGCTCGCCAAGCTGATGCGAAGGCTGACTGTAAAACTGTAGCGACGTTATCGAGTCGCCGCATGAATTATGGTTGTGCAGTAACGCGGCAGACGGCCGCTAGATGGAGCAAGCCGCCGCCGCCCGGAACTACGACAATGGCCGAAACAACGCGAAAATCACGACGACAGGCTTGGTGCGGCCGGTCGGACTGATGCCACCGGCGAGACGCTATGGTAGGCCTACTGTCTGTGGCAGAAAACGTTACGGTGTCAGTGGAAGTATAATATGGTGGCGAGTGGAATTCAACTATGCCCCCCACCGACACAACGTTTTGTAGGCGGTCTCGACAGCCACCCGCTCCACTGATACTGAAAAAATAGACTACATGGTAAAATATACAACTCGATATAACTCAATAAAGCTAAACAAGTAAACTTGATGATCAGGTAGCAAGGCAAGCTATTCTACCTTTCCAATCCCAATCACCACGCCACACAGGTGGCATCAGTAGCATGCATCTCTGATCAGAATGGTGTACGAAAAACAATGGCGATTAACGCGGCTCGGTAGCCTGATGGTTGACATGCAGTCGGACTCGTGATCAAGAGGTCGCGGGTTCGAGTCTCACCCACGGCCCTATCAGCTTTCAGACCACCAGGTTTTTGCAAAACTGAAAAGGTTAGTTATTCGTGAGAATGTGTATCGTGTGTCTTCAACTGTCTTCTTGCGTCCGCAATTACCAGCATCCATTGTATTTATGCTGATTAGACCACATCTGCTGAGCTGGTACTCACTCTAGCAATGCCTATGCGTGCTAATATGGATTAATATTGTAGACAATTATCTAACGAAATGATAGTTGAAAATTGTTTCAGCCCCGATTTCAGTGGGTTAAAAACACAAAAATGCGTTGGCTGCCGGCAGTGGCGGATCCAAAAATTTTGAAAGGGGGGACGGAAGACAATTTATCAGTCCCGTCCTCATTTATCGCAAATGCACACAGCGATCTATATGCCTCTTACACAGAAAAATGCGGCTTTTTGAGATAAAAAAAAAATTGAGCCGCCGCCCCACCGCCCCATCCCTTTGAATCCGCCACTAGGCGCCACAC
>Ga0056115_1001106_pt1 | contig 12420 bp, 22 predicted proteins | sample WorMetOlspDAHAB1_FD_77007 | JGI IMG/M metagenome (GOLD analysis project Ga0056115, IMG submission 77007) | Marine gutless worms symbiont microbial communities from Max Planck institute for Marine Microbiology, Germany - Olavius sp. DAHAB.1 ... | reverse complement strand
CTGTTACCTTCAATAAGAAACATGGGACAATTTTTTAAAACTGCAATTCACTAATGACAACTTTCAGTCTTCCACAAATTATCAGTTACCGCAATGGTTATTAGCCATTACAAAGTTAAACTTTTAGGTTAAAACAAATTCTCATACATCACAGTTATGTTCTTCAGTATGCCAAGCCCTAACACACAACTATGTTTCAACAGTATAAATTTTACTTCCGGCTGGTTGTTTCACAAACAGTACAAATTAAGGATGGCTTTACAATCATTGTTGTGTTCCATAAAATTTAAAACTAGATATACAAAACTACCTCATATTATGGCTTCCAACTATTTTCTATGACAGTGTGTAATCTAATTCTAATCAAATCCAAGACGACAGCACAAATGCACCAGCAAGCTTTGTCATATGCCAGGTGTGCTGCTTTGAAATGACGTTTCAAACATATCAACGGTTTGAATCCATAGAGTAACACTTATTTTAAAAACCAAATCTGAAGATAAGTTTCAATATGATGCTGAAGATAATGGAAATAACGAAGATTTTCCACACACCGCTCAGGATCCACAGAAGATGCAGGTTTCACGCCAGATCCGTGTCCGGGCACAACTGCAACTGTAAAATGCTGCTTCAGATATGACTTGACATCCGACACATCAACTGGAGGAACTTTGACACGGTAGCGATCCAAAGCATTGATCATGTGACAACGATCTTCCATCTCACGGCGGCATACGACCACCAGCTGCAGAGCTACAATACACAAGACACAACAGTCACATACCAAAGAGTATACACAAACACACATGCACACAAACACACACTCATAAATGTGACACTCATAAGAAATGCTCTCTTTCTCAGTTGGACACGTACCAACTTCAGCCACAAAGCCTTCAGCACTTTAGTAGTAGGACAGTGACTCTGAAACACTATGCTGCCAGACGAAAAACAGTCAGACGTCACATACTGTAGTCGAGTCAGACAGTCGCTATAGTCATTTATTTAGCAGTGGGACCACTGCATAGTGTAACTGTTTTTTACTTACTTACTTACTTATTTATTCACTCACCACAATGACATATGACAATAAACACTCTGCAGTTACTTTTAGCACCATAGCACATAAAGATTATCACAATATAAAAAAGGAAACTGCACATTGTTCTCGACATTATACGACTTTAATGTGTATTACATTACATTAAATAACATAAAAGGTTATTTAAGGTGGCATAAGCAAAAAAAAAACTAGAACACTACCGTGGCGCAACACGGGAAACTAGCAACAAAATAGACTCCAAAAACTGTATAGCAAGTTTCAAAATGATCACATCAAATGCTGCTAGTGAACTGACCAGGCACAGCATGACTGTGCTTCTCCAGACTTTCCTCGACTCCACGCGATATGTCGTAGTCGAGCAGTTCTGCACCGACGAGCATGTATAGCTTTCCACTTTCGACTTCACGAGCATCGCCTTCAGCACGACGCCACAGCAGCTCCACCTGGCGAACAGAACAGACTCGTATTTACAACAGCTACCGTACATTACACCATACATTCATAATGTACACTACTGTATTAACTAACTTGCCAAAACATACACCATGTTCAAACATCAGTGAGATGAAGATCCCGTGAAACATCGCTATAAAATTATTAATAAAAACAAATTTTCATAAAATTTACGGCAATCTAAGCAGATATTTCCAGATTTTTCATTCTTGACAAATCTCTGCCAATTCTCTTAGCATCCCCACCTCAATACACTGCTGTCTAAGTTCTTTATCTTCCAGCAGAAGAATGCATTATTTGCCACCAGTGCAACAAATTTGTGAAAATTAAAGCACTAGTTCTGCATGATGATGCTAACAGAAACACTAACGAACAGACAAAAACAATTTAATGACACGAACGCATTGTGGTGCTAAAGACGAGAACTAGAGACTGACTTACATCTTCAGTAGTTGTACTGGAATTACACATGAGGATTTCATCGGCTTCTGGCAGTTGAATATTGGCACCATTCTCATACATGTAGACTGATAAGACAACGGTGAGTAACTCACCTAAACATTCCAAAACAAGTAAATCCAACAATATCAGACCTAATGATAATGTCAAACACTGCTGACATATATTATCAAACCAAAAGGCACCTACCTGCAAACATGCTGGTGCAACCAGCATGGTTTAGCAGACAAAACTGTTATTACTTATAATGAAATCATACACATAGTACATAAAAAGTAATTTAAAGTATTTTAAAAGTGCTAAAAAGTGTTTAAAACATGCAGTTAAGCAGTGGCTAAATAGTTAACAGTACAATAAATTTTAACTGAGTTAACACATTACAGTGCCCACTAGATTATAGAATAATTTCCTCTGTTGCTGAATGACTAGTTCTAGTGTACCACATGAGTAATATCATTTGCAACTCAAAAATGCAGGTGACAAGTGCTTGAAGTTTACATGGCACAGTAACCTTTATCTTTACCTTTACTACCTTATGACTGACTATAACAGCCAATGGACAACATGTATAAGGCACAGTTTCTGCACAACTCTGCTGCCTACCTGGCGAGCCTAATGGTACATGCAACACGGTGACTTCATGACAGTAAACTTGGTGCTCAAAACTTACAGCACTCAACATCCACCAAGTGTCAGTTTTCTATGGATTTCTTATTTTGTAAGTTCTAGTACAATTTCTCACAAATGTCTTCCCCTGCAACTTTAGACATCTGACCTCATAATAACAAATCTAATATATTTAAAATTACACCCAAAAACAAAATAATCAATCAAGCAATCCAGAAATGCTAAAATATGGCCTTCACAGTCACATATGACGTATATAATAGCACAACACTTACCTTGAGAGCAGACAATCAGATTAGGACGACCTTTCTTCAAGAACGATGGCAGTGGTCTGCTTAAGTTAACATTGTCTACAACACATACAACGAAACAAACTCAAAAAATTGTCAGTGTTTTCAAATAGTGTAAAAGTAACACGACATAAACACAAAGCAGATACTGGCGATATCTAATCAGTGAACTGCAAGAGTTCCGTCAGGCGTGTGTACTGACCGAGTGATGCAAGGTGTCGGAGCACAGAGCCAAGATGATGCAAACTCAGAAAATCCGAAACACTTGTGTCCATCTCCTTCTCATATTCCGTCCACAGCTTTTCCAGTCGACCCAGCAGCGACGAGCTAAACAGCAAAGTACACAACGCTCACAACTCACACATCAGAACAGACAGACGAGCAGTTAATCTCGTTAACACAAGAAAACTTATACAAAAACACATTTCTGTACTCTCTGTATCCCCACCAGTTTGCGCCAGTCAAAAAATGAAAAATATCTTTCGAAGACTAACAACTCAATACTTTACATTAAATGACATTTGTGAAAACAGAATTATTGCCGCATATCCAGCAAACATAAACACCGAAGCAAACAACAGACCGCATTCCAAATTCGTGCAGAATTGGGATGTTGCTTCTGCCTAGCGCCGACACAGTGTCAACTGTTACAATTTCATCCACCTACTCTGGAGAGAATATTTTAAGCAGTTTGACTTACTCTTCGAAGGACTTCACAATGGCAAACAGGTTGGACGTTAACAGCTCTTGCGTTGTGTTCAGCTGAAAACCTTTGTACGCAGCCGCAAACTGTCTCCAATCAGGCTCAGAATGATCATCATCACCGACATGACACTCATCAGCGTTCTCGTTTTTATCAGCAATGTCATCCATACTCTCACTGTCACTGTCTTCATGTTCCATGCACCACATTATCCCTATTGCAACAGAACGGCAGAACTCCAGCTAACATAAGTGACTGCAAACTAAATTTTTTAACATCCAAATTTCTGACGATCCTGAAGATGTGCTGATAATTTAAAGACAACACAACAAATAAAACAACTCAGGTTACTATATGTATATATAACAATAAGTGGCAAAAATTAGACATTGTCTTATAATGAGAGTTAATGCACAATGGCATCAGGTCAAATCATAGCAATAATAATATATGTATTCCCTTCATTGAAAATTTTCAACACCTTAGTATAATCGACAAATAATTCGATCACTCTGAGAAAATTCAGTCTTCAAAAGCAAAGTGAGCACAGTGCCACACAGATTAAAATATACAATGCATTACCATTGTCTATGTTTTCTGGGCCAACTTCTTCAAGTGCTCTCCGTGCCAATTTCCGGCTGAAGTGAGACTCTTCCATTTTCCTAACAAACTCTTCCACATTGACATCATTTTCTCCGCTCATCGCATCAGTTTCAGCAGCAGCAGCAGCAGCCTCAGCACCATCCTCATCCATATGGACATCGATGTCCTGTGCAAAAGCCAGATGCATCGCTCTCTGCAGATCTTTCAGACAACAGTTCCTCTTCACCTTCGACAGCAGTGGATACACATATATCGACAGATCACTTGTCTCGTCATTTCCGACTTTCGACAGCTCACCCTGCAGAATTACCAGCTGTTCGGTGGTGAAATGGTTCAAGTAGTACAATTTGGTTCGCTGATCACCTATGTGTCGCTGCCACTCACTCAGACAACGTTCCAGGAACGAGCACAAGCAGCTGATGTGCTCCAACACGCCTTTCTCCACCTCCTGCCGTTTTCCGAACAACTACACAAACAACAATACACATAAAATCATGTGACAGCAATCTTCCATCTCGTGGCGGCATGCAACAATTAATACTGCAAACTTTTTTCTTCCGTCAAGTGAAAGTGTTATATAATTATGACGACATGATGCAAACGTGATGTCGCCTTGATTTTTTGCTGTTTCAGTCGGATGATATTGCTCGAGTTGCTCTTACACCGTTTTCAAATAAAAACATTTTAAAAATATTTCTAACAAAACAGCTTAGTATTTCATAAACTCTAATTGCAATTGCAGAATGCAGTGTTGAAATGATTATTTTAAGCATATAACTGCTACTGTACGCACTGGTATGTGAATCAAACCTTGTGCTTTCCATCTTTTCCAAATTCAACTACCGTGTTAACTGGGCGTTCCTGATTGCAAAAGAAAACTGCCTTCCAGTTCTGAAATAGCGCGCAGCCAGAATTGCAGATTTGAACGTACAGACCACCAAGTCGAGTTATTCCATCCAAAATCTGAAAACAGTACAATGACAGCAAACTCCATGGTTTTGCCTGCTTATTGCATTTTAAAATATTATTTAGCTTTTGTTGTTTTTTGCATAAAATGTCATCGGGAATATCTGGGAACAGCGAGGACTTTATGCCACATAATAATAACATAATGATATTCTTGGCACGGATTGTTTGTTTATTTTATAATCTATGCACTAAATTGCATTAGTGTTTTTATTGATATTTTAAATACAAATGTCAGACTTTTGTGGATATTACTTGGACAGCTAACCAGCATGGATGTTGTGGTTAATGAGCTATTGTGTTATGTGCAAAACGACATGTCAAATCATCCTCGTGCGTTAGTGGGCGTGGCAATAAACGGCTTTTATCAAGATGACGAAGTCTCTGCTGCCAAACAATGTCTGTACACTGTTGTTGAACCAATGAAATTAGACGGTGTTCCCAGACATATCAAGAGACAAGCTGGAGACAATAAGCATAAAATGGAATGCGAGGATATTCTGAATCTGTTTTCCTTTATGGACTCAGTTCAGTGCACCATGCCGAAATTTGTGGCAGCAGATCTGCAGCGTATCCCTAATGCTCAGCCAGGCGATGTTGATGTGTGTTCACTTGCTGCAAATGTTGCTGCAATGACATTACAATTTGACGCTCTGTCGAAGCGCTTTGATGAATCTGTAACAGAGACAAGCAGCAGGGTAAAATCGATTCTATAATGATAAAGCTAGATGCACTCCAGTGAGATAAGACAAGATGTGCACGATGTGTCTCAATCTGATTTTCCTCCATTGAGTGTGCCGCAGGCTTCTGCCTTGGGGTCACGGAACTATATGGCCGGTCAAGTGAACCTCGGTCATTTTGCAGCCACGACAAAATGTACCCAGCCAAACCAGACTCAGTCAGCTGTGCCGCAGGGCTCACGCCAAACTCGTATGTATGGAACAAAAAAAGCCACCAATACTGAAATAAAGACTGTACCATGATGATCAGTGGCTTTCGTTAAGCGGCTACACGAAGATACAACTGTCCGAAGATTTAACAGCATTTCTGATTGAGTCAGGGCTACATGGTGTCAAGTGTACCAAACTGGTTACTCCAGCTGGAAAAGTGTTCAATACTGCAGCTTTCTGTGTTTCATGTCCTGCAGAAGGTAACGAACAGTTGTTCTACAAAGACGAAGTTTGGCCCGAGGGAGCTGAACTTCGAGATTGGTACTTCAAGGCGAAGCCTGTCAAGGAAAATGATGGCGAAGGTACATCTACAGATTAATTATGGCTGCAAATACTATTAAATTTGCAAGTAATTACATGCACAGAATAAACAATGGTTACTCGATGCTGAATCATTTGTGCCAGCAAAATGATGTGATACTAATTCAAGAACATTGGCTTCAGACTAACGATCTGCAAAAACTTGGGCTAATAAAAAACGATTTTGCATACCTGGCTGTGTCTTCAACGGATGATAATTGATAAAGCATCTAGAGGTATATTGTGTGGCCGACCATTTGGTGGAACTGGTATTTTATGGCATAAGAGTCTTGGTATCAGTGTGAAGCTTATCCATAATAATGCTAATGGCCGTTCAATTACTGTCAGCCTATCTGACTATATTATGGTAACATGTGTGTATTTTCCTTGTCAGATGAGCAAATGCTGATTATGCTATTGAAGTAAGTAACATTTTTGCTGATTTGGAGGGCCTTATAGAGAGTCATCCAAGTCACTTGCACTTGATTGCGGGCGATTTTAACTTTGAATGCAGTAATGATAACGTAGGCTATAATATATTCAACAGAATGGCTAAGAACTGTGAAATTAAATGTATGGACAATTTGGATGACAAATGTGGCTACATGTACTTCCATGAAAGTCTGGGTCACCAATCCTGAATTGATCATGTGTTTATTAGCTCGTCTGCAGCAAATACATTGCGAGACTACATGATACTAGACATAAGATGTAATAGCAGTGACCATCACCCTATTATCTGGACGCTGCAAAGTAGTCATTGCAGTATTGGTGTAAATGATGGTAGTCATAGTTCTCATGTTAATAAACGTTTATACAAACAGCATTGCGATAAGGCAGATTTAATGTTATACTATAATATTACTGGGGCTCGCCTACGTCCCAAAACATCTGTTATCTGATGATGTTAACTACCAAAGCGAAATTGAAAAATATTATGGCGATATTGTCCACACTTCTAGAAGCAGATAATGTTTGTGTCCCAGATATTCCACATCGAGCATTAAAAAATTTCTGGAATGATAATCTCAACTATCTGAAGCAACAGTCAATTGATATTCATGAGCTCTGGAAATCAGTTGGAAACCACATCATGGATTAATTAATAAAACACGAATCCAGATAAAAACGACTATAAGCGTGCTATTAGAACTGCTGCCATGGATTTTGATAATAGTCACCTAGATGAAATCACAGAGTACTTTGCAGCCAAAGATCTGAGTATTTCTGGAAAAGCTGAAGTGCTGAGTACTCTAAGCATATAAATGCTAATAATATTATCATTAACGGCTATCAAAAAGCAAGTGACATAGCCAATACGTTTCGTGAGCATTATGCTAAGATTTTTTTTAATTCAGCAGATGAACATACTAAGGTCAAACAGTTCATTGATATGAGACTGAAATATAATGGCAATACAAATACTGACTCTATAGTGTGACCGTTGAAGATATTGAAGCTGCTATTAAGAACTTAAAAAAACAAGGCAGCTGGTGCTGACCATATAGTGTCTGAGCATATTATATTCAGTCATCCCTGTATTGTAGTGCATTTGAAGATTCTGTTCCATATGATGCTTTTTCATGGATATGTGCCAGACAGTTTTGGTTCTGGCATTGTTATACCACTTGTAAAGGAAAATGTGGTGATATGTCTGCCGTAGATAACTATAGACCGATCAGCTTAAGCCCAGTGATTTGTAAGATATTCGAATCTGTTTTATTATTGAAATACGGTGTATTTTTAAACGTGAATGATAGACAATTTGGTTTAAAAAATTAGGATGTAGTAATGCAATTTTTGTGTTACGTAATGTTATTGAATACTTCAATGAACGAGGAAGCAACGTTTATTTGGCATCACTTGATGCCTCTAAGGCTTTCGATCGTGTGAATCATTTCCAGCTTTACCAAACCTTGATGAGACAACGTGTGCCAGTTTCATTTCTCAATATTATTATAAACTGGTACAGTAAGCTTAGTATTGTGGTAAGATAGAATACTATATTTTCTAACACACTAAGGGTATGCAGTGGCGTAAGACAAGAAGGTGTACTGTCACCAAGTCTATTCAATATCTATGCAGATATGTTCATTAGTAACTTCATAGAAAGTAACAGTGGTTGTTACATTCATCGAACATGTGTTGCATGTATTATGTATGCTGACGACCTAATGTTAATATCGTCATCTGTATCTGGGTTACATAAGTTACTTGAGGTTTGTGCCTTGACAAGCAAAGAACTATGTTTGCAATTTAATGACCGAAAATCACATTGTATGGTAATCGGACCCAAATATCAGTGCAATCTTGCTTCACTGATACTGCTAGGCCTACCTCTACAATGGGTAGACTCCTTAAAGTACCTGGGAATTACATTTACATCATCGAGGACACTTACATTAGACATTAATCAAACACGACGTAAGTTCTTCGGATGCGTCAATTTGATAATAAATCACTGCCACGGCGCCTTTGAGATGGTAAAGCTGCACCTAATGGAGAGCTATTGTTATCCTATTATATCATATGCGATTGTTTTAATGTATCACCAAGTTGTATACGTCAGCTAAATGCTTGTTGGAATTCAGTTTATCGGAGAATATTTGATTACAAGCCGTGGGAATCCGTGCGTGAACTGATAAGCTGTCTGGAAAGAATGAACCTAGAATATTTGTATTACCAAAAAAAGCTATGCTTCTTGAATAGTATGATGAGTTGTGCAAATTCTGTTATCGTGTCAGTGATGAAAGTTTTTACTTGCACAGTAGAATACAGTAAGCTTTGTGACTTTGCATGTGTGTCTTCTTATGACAGCAGGGCTAGGATTAGGCGGTGTGTGGCAGCAAAATACACTGCAAGTATTGTGCATTAATCTCTTGCGATGTGCTGGACACTGCTGCTGTGCATGTTGTATTTTTTTATCGTGTGTTGTGTCTGCATTTTTGTGCGAAATAAACGTGTGTATATATATATATATATATATACTTCAAAGGTGGGTGTGGCATACTGTAACTTGTTGCATAAAATAAAAAAGGTTTCGCAAGCAACAAAATCACCACATGACCCTCCACGACCAAATCATCACGAAGGCTACATTTATATGCTTGCTGAAGTTGATCCTATTTGCAAGTATTGCGCATCTAGCACATTAGGGGATCCTACTGAAGATGTACTATACAACTGAATAATGACACTGGTGTGCAAACTACCTCAACGTAGCGATCAACTTGCTCCTTTCCTTCCGACGCTTTGCCAGCAACAAGCATCAGTTTACTCTGCAGGTCGTTGAGTTGATGTAGACTCAGTGTTTTCCATCTCTCTTTCTCAGACTGCTCCGACATACAACTGTCATCTCTACTAGTCTCACCAGCAGCAGCAGCTTTCTCAGTTCTCATCTTCAGCTGAATAACACCGTCCAGGTTCTGAAAGTGAACCAACATCAACAATTCAACAGACTGATAAACTAAAAGATAAATAAAGTCAAAAATAGCAGAATGGTTAATAAAAATTACTAATAAAAGGGATTTAGTGGCAAAAATTGTTTGGCTAAAAATTATAAAAATTACAGGCCTACCAACTTTACAATTTACACTGACCAACCGAGGCTTACATGCCATCAATGAAATGTCTGACGACACAGCAACAGAAAGAACCACAAAGCACTTCAGTGTCCTCATACTCTTCAACAGCTGAAAGAAGATAACAATTAAATTTAAAATGTAAATTATCGTAACTTGATGCCACTAAGGCTGGGTGGGTTCTGTCAAAAGAACTGCAGATTTATTTTGGTTTCGGGCCTCCATGGTCAGGTAGGTTCCATTTTCATATCAACCAATCAGGTCACAAACACCGAACACTGACCTATTATCGCAGCTAAATTACATGGGACCTAACAACACTCTACACTACTGTATACTTTTCTGCAGGCAGACTGTCCAGCAGCTGACAAGTTGCCAACGGAGTAGATTCCTTTGTCGTTGATTTCCCGAGCACTCGCAAGTGCATTCACTTCCACAGAGCCATGCGACTCCTTCACTCGTTCCAGCCAATCTAACTCTCTTGCTGTGTCACTCTACGATAACAACAACAGCACTTCATCACAGCACAGGTCAGTTAATTCTGCAGAAAAATCTCTCAACTAATAACAACAGAATACAGATGATCATAATAAGAAGAACAGACAACATACTGCTAAGATAGCTAACAATGGAGCAAACCAAGAACTTAATACGCTACAAACATTAACAAATAATTAATCACACACTTTAAACAAATTACATAAAACAGAAGTGATGTCTAGACTTCAGTGCAATGTAACATACAGCTGTAAAAATATGTATATGTTTATCAATCGAACTTAAATGAAATAACAAGGTGCTCCTGTGTACACAGCACATGTTCAGTTTACTACTATTAGCCTATCATCATAAAAAATAATTTGAAGCAAAACAAATAAACACATAACGTAAAAACCACGCTGTAAAACAGCTGACTGTAGCCACTGTTGCTGTAGCTAATGCTGCAACATCATTACCACCTTATCTCTAAACTGTCACTACAATCGTTACATGCAAACTCTTACAGCACTTTACCAAAACCATGCATTGTTCACTGTTCAGTCGTAGAATCGTGAAAGACACACTGTAACAACAACCACATATGCAGTAACATATCAACAAAACTATGTGCAAAAAAATACATGTTAATGCATACGAATTTATCGGGCAACTTGTCGTCCACATCCAGTGTTCTCCAGACAGCTTGGCAAAGTGGCAGAAATTCTTTGAAGCCCATCTCAGGTTTCATGTCGTATATCAGCGGAGCATAGCCTGTTGCGGCAGCATGGAGACAGGACACTTTCTGCACTTCAAGGTCACCTTGACCTGCAGCTGAGATCATTGCAAGGTCAACAAGCACTTTCACTTCCTTTGGACCTGTCAAATAAAAAGAAATATGCAGAACGCAAGCATCAGTGAAACTGTTTTAACTGACTACAAGCATTTTACTGTTTAAATAACAAATACACAATATATCGGTCACGTCATTTATCACAATAAGTCGTGCACACATAAAACAATAGAAACAAACTATGAGACACACTAGAAAGTTCACAACGTTGAATACATTATGTCATGAGAATCGTCAGGTAAAATTACCCACCCACTCTACTAAAAATACATTGCAGAGAATCCTTTGTTAATTGTTGTACTTGGAATAAAAAAGGTCTTGTGACTGGATGTTTACTGCTAACAATATCACACCAACATAATACAGTGAATTCTTTGCTACACACCACAATGAACAGTTTGAGTTGTAATATCCGTCGACATGCCATGCTCTGTTACAATTTAGCAAACACATACCTCTCAGAGACTTCTTCAGCCAATCGGAAAACTTCTTGTGGCTGACAAACGCTTTGAGACATTCAACTTTCTTGTCAGTGACATCCTGTAACTGTCGTCCGCTGTCAATCAATTCTGTTGTTATACACTTCAAAGATTTGTCTTTGTCTGTCACCTGCAAAGGAATTAATCCACAGCAGCTCAGTTAAAAAGAATCATATAAACGTAGCTTTTGCTGCGTTTGCTGCTGCTGTCCATAAAAGTTAACAAATTATATCTGGAAAACAACTACCAGCCTGGCTGAGCATGCTACTATCAAAGTGTCCCAAAGAAAAGAACTCAACTATATTTATTATATATCATAAAATGTTTTATGATTTATCACAAATTTGTCACATCAGATCTGGCACATGGCTGTATGACACAATACTAAAAACACATCAATCCCTGCACTCAAAAGTGCACATTTTTGCAGTGATGCCATAAGTACTGAATAAAAGTACTTAAGTATAAGTATAAGTAGTTTAAACTAAAAGTACTTCAAGTACAAGTACAAGTACCAGTTTTACGAAGTACTTAGTACTTATAAGTATTAAGTATAAGTACCACCTAAGTATTTGCGCTAAGTACTTGGTATGCCAACTAACTGCCGCTTATCCTT
>Ga0056115_1001105_pt1 | contig 12426 bp, 9 predicted proteins | sample WorMetOlspDAHAB1_FD_77007 | JGI IMG/M metagenome (GOLD analysis project Ga0056115, IMG submission 77007) | Marine gutless worms symbiont microbial communities from Max Planck institute for Marine Microbiology, Germany - Olavius sp. DAHAB.1 ... | reverse complement strand
ACACAATATAGGTCATTTCGGAGGCGGAAATCGCCGAGACGAGTGTAGGTGCGTGGAATAACAAACGTAGCAATGTCCGACGATTGAAGCTGACGACGGTCGGCAGCTGCGACGAGTTCACAGTCGTCAACCAAGTATTGGAGAGCTAGGCCACGTAACAACTTTAAAGCAGCGCCATTACTGCTGCCTCATTTACAGTGAGGTGTGGTTCATCCGCAACTTTTACGGAAGATCGTTTGTTCTACAGTTGACACTGTTGGTTAGAAAGCAGCAGCTGCAAAATGTATCAGTGTTTCTGCTATATGTACGTTGGATTAGCAACTGAAGTTCGACAGCAATAAACTGCCACTTTCTCAAAATATTTAACGTTATCCATACGTTACGTGCTAAATATATACAGTATGTAGAGTGACAGTGACGTCATTCGCGATTTTGGAGGTATATCCCGAAACGAAATTTACGGCCATGCCTCTGTGAACTGACGTATAGGGCCTACTTGCAAACTGTTGTCTGTGGAATTATGCACCAGTCGAAATAGACGGTGTGCGAATAACATTAGCGTAAAACTTGTCGGATTTACGCATTATAACCTGCACTTCTTGTTCACGTTCAGTATACCTCCAACGTGACGTCGCTTCACCTCGTGTATAAATCAAATAAAATTACTTATGCCGAGTTTACGAACAAGAGACGGGCGACAGAGTAACTGTGTGAGTACAGTTTACTGGCGGACCTTTTCAAGCAGCAGAACACGTTTCTGGCCGAGCTTAGCGAGGTGGTAGGCAATGCTTGTGCCTATGACACCTCCGCCGATGATGATAGTGTCGGCTGTGTCCGGTAGAGGGCGCCTCGTGTCCTCATTTTCCGCTGACCTACACGACGGCCACAACCAGTGTTGTATGGATTACTTTTTTCACAGTAATGCATTACAATTACAATTACTTGGGTCTGTAAAGTAATCAATTAGAATTACACCCAAAACACAAAGTAATTGATTACAATTAAGATTACTTTTCGTCAGTTAGCAATCAAAACATCAACGACTGCCGAATGTATTGTGTTTGTTGGCAAACGACAATGTCTAGCTTGACTCTCGAGAAGCACCTGCTAAGTCAGTTCAAATTGGTCTTTCTGATCAGTTACTAGATCAAATGTCTGTTCTGACGCAGTAGGAGCAGTTTTTCGAAGGTCTCGTCAGTCAGTTTCTACGCTTCGACAAAATAATAGAATGATAATAGGATGATGCGGGCAGCACACAATTAAAGGAACCAATTAATTAACCAAAAGTGATGTAAATTCATAAATAGATTACCCTAAATTTGTAATCAATTACAATTACAATTACTGTTTCAGTTTTAGGTAATTGATTACAATTACTTGTCATTTGTATTCAATTACGTAAAATTAATTACTTTTGTAATTGATTACAATACAACACTGGCCACAACAACTACGGTTACGAGTTACGACTATGCCGTGTATCAAAAACCGGACCCACTAAATCATCTTGGCTTAACTTCTTCAAAACAAGCTGGTTATTAATGAATGGAGGCATCGTGATTCCTTTGCACACCCGTTTTCGACATTGGTCGAGAAATAACCGCGCAATTACATGAAAACAGAACACCGTGCACTATAGCATCCTGATCGTGGCGTGGTATTTTCATACAGGCCTACAACTTAGGCTATATGCGGGATCATGAACTATATCAATGATACAAATATATAATGCAAGGTATAAGGTAAGGGTATAACACCTTATATATAGCGCCAAAAGCGGCAACTGCAGCTGCAGCGGCGCTGTTGTGTCAGACAGGGCGTACAGCCTATATAGACCGTAGGCTAAGCCCGTAGCCACGGGACTTTGGCCTGCGACTAAACAGCCATAAGCAGCCCTGGTCTGCCATTTAATGGTCTCCACCCTGTAACCCATGTACATGGATTATTACTCATTTACTGACCCATAAGGGACAGAAGGCTGAGTGTGCCTGGTTGGTTGACCCATAGCAGACATTGCACTTTACCCACGAAGTGGTCGCATGTCAACATAGAACGAGCGTAGGCCTAGGTCAGGCAAAGTCCGCCAGCCAAAGACCGACGTCCTAACCACTGAGCCACGCCGCCAAAGGTGTGTTTGAACTATCTGTGCCCCTTTCATGTAATCCTGGGTGCACACACGCCCCTTGGAGGCCTACACCTCCGAATGAACGGAATAGTATTCATAGTCGCAGTAAACCTCAACGCACACAATAAACACAGCGACACTGGCTCTACACTGTTGACGTGTGTGCTGCATGACAAGCCTTACAAGTCGTCGACGCTGGTTGCTGTGTGAAGTGGTCGACGTGATCTGGTCGACGCCGTTCCAACTCTGGCAAGAACCTCTCGTGTCAGCTGTCCGCAACACGCTGTTCCACGCCGTCTCATAGCGAGGACCGGCGCGTTAAAGCTGAGCCGCATCATTCGGACACATTATGTCGTAGGCGCTACGCATCCACATGCAGTTCACTGATAACTGATATCGCCCACTACGATGACTGCATCGCCGGCACTTCGACCTAAGTCCATTTAACCCATTAAACGGTTATGTATTTATCCGAGTGGCTCGTAGTTTTTTTATGTCTTACTTCACACCTGTCGTTTGACGAGTAAGTCTAAATGCGTGTATTATGGAGTAGTAACTTATTTCTCCACGGATAATCTATTATTATAATTATGGATAATTACATAGTTGTAGTCGCTTCGGTCTCCTAGTCCGTAAAAATCTATAACCCGAAGACAAAATCAGAGGCACGTGTAAGTAGCATTTCAGCAGTTTCAGGGTCAAAAGGTCGAAGTCATGAAAGGTGATGAAGTTATATAACGTCCAGTCTCGAGACGTGCTTCGATATTACAACAAGAAGACGTCGTATAGCATACAAATTAACTTAAATTGTGCCATAGGCAGATTTTACCGATAGATTTTTGGCAAGAAAATGTGTGTAAATCGTGATAAATTTCTCTGTTTGAAAAACTTCAAGCTGCAGTCATAACTCGCGAGGACGAGTTTGCAGCCAGGCCTGATTTGCTGTCATGTTGAGGGCATTAATGCACTCGATCCTCGCGCATGACTATGAAGTTCGTCCTCAACTCCTGATTAGGGTTGTATTCGTCAAATTCCTTCGGAGGAGGGCAGTAGCACCGGAACGAATTTGAAAGTGGGGGCACCGGTCCGGAGCGAAAGTGATGGGGCATTTTTTTTGGTCGTGCCCCTCCACTTTTTGGCTCTAAACACACAATTAGTCGTTTTGGTGGGCGCTTTCGTGATGGTCAGTACAGTTTGGCCAGTTTCTTGTTTGCTGTTCTTCTACTCACGGTGCTCCCGTTCCCAGCCATTTGTAAAAGTGGGAGGGGGCACGTGCCCCCCGTGCCCCATGGAGTCGGCGCCACTGGAGGGGGTCATGGGCTTTAACGTCCGGACTGGGAAGGTGCCACTGATGGGTACGAGAAGTTGGTGGAAGGTGCTGGAGTTTGCATCCGGAAGGGTCGACATGAGTTAAAATCGACCATGTGACCAGTGAGTAGAGTTTAACGCCCCCATGAACCTGTTTCAGTAGGGAGTCAGACATTTTACGCAAGGGGTCGACCCCCTCTAACTTCCCGGCAAATACAGCCTTGCTCATGATCGTCATCCGCCTATGCATTTTTACCGTTAGGCCTACTGCTGCAGATGAGTTACATGCATGTGATGCTGAAGTTGTCGTCTCAAGCTGCAGACGTGCATCGCACTCCACGTCTGGTAGGCCTATACTGCCTGCCATATTATCACGAACTTGCTGACGATGGATTTAGATGGACCGAGGATAATCCAAAATTTTGGGTCACACATCGCATACAGTATATGACCTGTTAAGAAAACGGCGTATTACGTAACAACGAAGCCCCATGGCAGTTGCTCGCTCTTCGCTCCTTCGACAGCATAACACTGTATGCACACTGCATGTGCTGCCTTTTGGCGTAATAAACGTATATAACGGCCATAGTAATTTACTTTTATCGTAGAGTTCAACTGTCTCATTCCCCTAACCGGTTAACTGTCGACGACCCTGTATTTGTTGTTGTTTGCAATGGACAGCAGCAAACAGGCTACGTAGTTGGCCATAGCGTGCCCACGTGAGTGTATTCACTCTATCAGCTACGGAAATGGGCCACATAGCCTGTAGATTTTTGCACACTGCGATTTGCGACCTACAGTACTACAAAACGCCTACGTACACTAGAGTAGGCCTGTGTATAATGTATGCTACTAGAGATAGGCCTATTATTTCATTTGGTTACAGTACTTCTCAAGTAGGCTGTCACGTAACAAGTCGCCTGCTGAAGATCGAGGCCTGCTAACTGTGCTTTTCGCGCACGAATATTAATCGATCGAAAGCACTTAATTAATAGTGATAGGCTTATATCATGTGTGCACGGCATTTGTCGACAATAGGCAGTAATTTTAATTTTGTGCAGCACGTTTTCAGTTTGCATCAATATCAAACATACCGTTAGATAGTTCCTGTTTTTTTTCGGCTGATAGTGACAGGCGTTATTGTGTGGCTCAGTTTTGATACGAGAATTGTTATTACTGAGAGGTAGGCACATAGGCCTTAGTACTGACAACAATTGTAATCTGTTATTAACTCGAACTGAAATTGATTCTATAATTATTGTTAGATACTTAGCTACCGCTTAACTGAATGTTTTACAGTTTTATCGATACTTTTTGTACACCACGTGCGCGATTTCGTTATAATTAAATAAAGGCAAATCACAGAAACGCTGAATTAACTGATCGCACGCAAGTTAATATAAGCCTATAATTAACGACACCCTGCACTTGCATGGCATAGCATGCGGTACAGTATTGCTGGAGTGGAAATCGTATGATCTCTGTTTTGCTGACAACAGTCGCTATTGCCAACTGACAATCAGATCCAGTTGTAACTGGCCAGTCGACTGCTATTGTCGTGTCGGGACTTCGTTGCCGACCAGTTTACTAGAGTTCAAAGTTCAAACATACTCGCCTCAAAACAAGCTGTCTGACCAATGTGGCGCTACATGCACTTAGCCTACTGCCTTCGTTATCAACTGGTTCATTGACGCGCATAACGACAAGTCGACAACGAAACGGACACGGTGAAAGACAAATATTCCTTGATGTCAGAAGTTGGCCAGTTCTCTGGTCAACTTTTGGGTGCACATTATATAGATTGACTGAATGACTGTATAGCTATTGCACAGGATTTGTATTTTGAAAGCCGTAATGTACCGTTCTAAAAAACCCAAACATAGAAAAACGCAATCGTAATTATGCGCCCTGCTTCTCGACACGCTCTGGAGCTATAGAAACCGTTTACTTACCTACGAAATGAAAGCAACGTAGCTCAAAAGTAAACGATAATTTTCTGACCGTCACTCATTACGTCTTCATTTCGCGTTTCGGTACACTTTTTCTGTCTCACATTTAAAGGTTTTTATAAATCCTATAGTATACAGGCAAGCTATTATGCAGCACGGAGAATGGCAAAACAAAAAAAAGATAGACATACGCTTTCGCCAAACTGATGAACAGCCTGCAATATGCAACAAGTTTGTGATATGCGCACACTATCGAAATATTTCAAAGCGCTCTGGTAAACATGCTTTAATGACTAACACAATAGTACGTCCCGCGGACGGCTGAAATGCATAGATAATACATAAATAATAAACTAGTGTGGCCTACTTTCACACGTACACTGACGAAAAATAACGTAGGCTATCACGTACGGAAAACAGGAAATGCGTTCTACGATTTTGTGAGTGTGCAGAAGTCCAGCATTTTTAGCAACAAACAACTGCAGTGACCTATGAGAGTGTTTTGCACCAGTGTGTGCAAACCAAATATAGGCTGTTTCTACGACGTTCGGGAAAACGAGAAGATCCTGTCTACAGTGTGGCAGCAAAATACGTACATTATTCATATTTACACACAGCCGAACGATGGGATCAGTTGTCAGCGAACCGTCTCGTTCACAAAAAAATCTCCAATGTCCCTTCCTTCCTCCTATAAGCGTCACATTAGAATTTAAACGCAGCCAATCAACTGTAACCTCTGAAACAATTTTACCACATATACCACCAATGTTCGACGTAAACCTCCAATAGGACGGAACGCACGTTTTAAGGTAGGCCAACACGACGTGTTTTAAACACTCACATTCAAGTTATGTAGCGACAAATTAGCTGTGGCATCTGCCGTTCCCGTTCGAAGACATCAGCAGCCTACAGTCACGAGGTCGAAATGATTGTCGTTGAGCGAGGTCGGTGCTTTCTAGGAGCTTGATACAGAGATGGACCTGTGGCCAAATTTCTTGACCCAATCTGTCAAACAACCCAACCCGACCCAAAATTTCGAAAACCGAACCAGTGGCGCCAGAACCAATTTGAAAGTGGCGGGGCACACATCCGGCGAGAATTGCCAGAATTTTTTTTGTCGTGCCCTCCATTTTCTGGCTGTACAATTTTGTACAATTGGTCATTTTGGTGATGGTCAGTACAGTTTGGTCAGTTTCGTGTTTTCTGCTATTCTACGTGGATAACGTACACAATGTACAAAAAATCACACGATTAGAGCGCATTTTTTCCAGCTGCGAATTTGTTGCTAGGTTTAAGACTAAGTCGCATTTGGAGATCTGGGCCCGCACCAATCCATTGTCAGGAAAAAACTATAACCTGATTCGGCCCAATCCACTGACAGCCGGATCCCAGCCACGTCCATCTCTGGATTGGAATGCAAACAAGCGCAAGGTGGCCCAAAAAGAATTATGACCTGCCACCGAACTGTCAACAAATCGTATAATATTTCATTATTACCTGCAAACGAGATTTGATATTTCGTGAAATTCATGTCAGACAAACACCATAATATTCACTCGGTATTATTTCGTAACCTAATTTGAGGCAAATTGTTCTGCATAAGCTGCGAATTTGCGATATGGGTCATCAAATAAGGAACATCGTTCCCTCTTGAATCAGTTCGCCTACAATTCCAATCCTAAACCATCCTTTAGTTAGAAATTCAAATAAAACTTTCTTGGATTTCCATTTTTTCGCGATTTATTTTTGGTTTCAATTACGCGCTTTTTATACTACACACTTATTTAGCCATATCACAGATTCAAGCACAGTAACCGACGACGTCACAAATTCGGTCACGCCAGTGCCGGATTAAGCAAGTGTGAGGCCCGTAGCAATTTTAAGTTAAGAGGCCTCCTTAAAAACAAAACATATTATTACTTCCGTAAACAATTACGTTTTGAAATTATACGAATGATTATTACACGAGTTTATAGATGTCGCAGCAGCATAAATGACATAACAAATTAACACACAGGGCACAGGCGAGATACGCTTTACTTTAAGTAGGCCTACCCACCGAACATGGAAATGCCCTGAAGTGCCGTAGAAATTTTCAATGGGGTGCCGCGAGGCCCCCAAAAGTACGAGGCCCGTAGCATATGCCAAATTTGCTACATTGCGAATCCGGCACCGGGTCACGCACAGAAGAAACATTTCATACCAGTGCTTCCATTACACCCGACTTTTGTGGAAAAACAATCTATCCTCGCAGTAGTGGCTTACTTTTTTGGGGGCCACCCTGTATTTGGACCGGGCGGATGGGGGGGGAGTTCGAAGGCTGTACTCATGTGATGTGGCCCGCATCCCGGCTGCTGAGGGCGATGGCGAGAGCAGCGGCTAATGCGCAGGGGGAAAAAACAGACAAGGCACTCGCGGTGCTTGCGTAGTCATCGGCGGAAGAGGACCGGACGGCCGCCCACGACTGCCGGTGCCCGTCGTAGCCGGCGTCAGCGCCGCCGGTGCTTCGACGACGGCGTCCGGTGCCCAGAAGTACCAGAGTCCAGTTCTTCAGCACGGCTGAAACGCACATCATCACACACCCAGCAGTTACGTTTCGGTAACAAAACCGAATCAGATTAAAACTGAAAAGATTAACGCGCGCCGAAAAGTTGCCCGGAGAGCTGGCCCACTCAGTCTGCCGCACGTGACTAATAACTAAAATTGAAATGAAACCAAAACACAAGAAAACCGACCAGGAAAGAAATCCGCTGATCCAGAACACCACGACGCGAATCCTCAAACCACGACGGAAAGTCGTGTCAAATTGTTTCATATCTAATTATCCACCTCATCATCTATTTGGGTTTTTAATTACTGTACAACGTGATCATATACACTTAATTTTTTCCCAATACATGTAGCTAAGTTTGAAGCACATTAATAGATGACGCCACAAATTCGATCACTCACAGAATATTTAATACCAGCTGACAACATTCTGATGCTGTTTTGCATTCAAATTTTATATTAAATCTAGCCTTATTGACGGGTTTTCAACAGCGATTTAACGATAATTCAGAAGTGGCTGATTACTTTTTATCGGTCCACCCTGTATACTCACACGCGCTGTGTCCGTTGCGAACGCGAAGGCGCCAGACTCCGGCCGCCGGTTCGTCCCAGCTGTGAGTTGTCATGAACGCCCACTCGTCAAAGCCGTCCATCTGCTGGTCACCTACAGCATCTCAACCACTGTAGAGATTTTGTCAACGTTTGTCGGGCAGGGGCGGACTGGCTGCTCAAACCGGCGGCCCTGGCTAATTAGGAAGACCGGCCCCATGAGCAGTGGCGCAACTAGGAACTCGGGGGCCCCTGCAAATAATTTATCCGAGTTGAAGTGGCGGCCCACCTGACCGGCGGACCAACAGGCCCCATGAGCAGTGGCGCAACTAGGAACTCGGGGGCACCTGCAAATAATTTATCCGAGTAGAGCCCTCCCTTCTTAGCTAAGGGCCCTGGGCCCCCTCCTCCGTTCCACTCCCTCCTGCAGCATTGCGGTCCACCTGGCCGGCGGACCAACCGGCCCACCAGGCAAGTGCCAGGTTGCCAGGGGGACCAGTCCGCCCCTATTGTCGGGTAGAAAAGAACGTAAGATGACAGCTGTTACTGTTACGGCAGCAGTAGTCAAAGCGATCGACTGTCCGTTGTTCACACTGACGACAACATGACTGCATTAAAAGGAATATACATTGTGTCTCAAAAACGTCACCACTTCAAACGTGAATAACGTTTACACACTTGAACCGATTTTAATAATTTTGGAACACTATATGCTGAAACTAATGGCTTCTAAACGCACGTAAAATTTTCAACCTCACCTTAGCTATGTTTGCTACACTACCTGAGAAAACATTAACCAAAAAATGAACGATTCTTTAGTCTTCCTCTGAAATCTGCAAGTGGCTCTGAAACAGCCGGTTAGATCACGACAGAAATTAGCAGATGTATAGCAAATGTTCCAAATGATGGCCAGCTTTAACCTTAACATATGCACGCAGCCGGATACGCCACTGATCAACGGCTTTGTCGATCACGCTCTGTGGAACAGATGACGTAATGGCGACACGTCATTTACGCAACTGTGAGATATTGCAAGGTAAAGTAAGTTCACAGGAGGTTCAGTAAGAAAATATAATTGTAATTTATAGCAAAATTCCTACTAATGCTATGTGGAAAAAATTATTGCATCGGTTCAAGTTTGTTGAAGTTATTCAAGATTAAATTAGCGAGTACAGCAGCACGCCATGGCAAATAGCTAAAACAAAACGCGTATAGTTCATTACGTGCATTTGCGATAAATTATGACCGGGCTGATACACTTTATTCTGCCCCTGGGCCCTTTCAAAATTTCTGGCTCAGCCACTGAGAACAAACACTAATCATTATTTTACGACCTCCTCCTCGGCTTACAGCGGTCTGTCCGCACAACTGATATAAAACGGAAATAAAACAGCCAAAACGTTTCACGGCAGTTTTGGCGTTTGTGTTTCCGTGTTTCAGAGACACAAACGTGCGACGGCTGAAACAAAACGCCGTTTTTATTTCTGTTTTATTTCCGTTTTGTTTCGGTTTTATTTCAACTGCGCGGACGCTGTTAGTTTAGCGTCCTGTTTGGTGAGTTACCTGGCCGCGCCGCGAGCAGCGTGGACCGCGTGCCTCCGGGCGATGTCAGGTACAGTTCGACGTGTCCCCTTCGCGACGAGGTCAGAGTGACGACAGCCTGGACGTGTTCCACACGACGAACATCGGATCCGCTCAGGGATCGCACGCAGCCGTCGGACTTAATTGACACGTCCGCGTAGCCGTTCACCGCCAGACCTCTGTAGACCATGAACACGCCCCGTTGCAAATTAAGTAAGTAAATGAAACAGTAAATTTATGAAGCGCATTGTCGTCATATCGCTAATGCGCTCGACCCGTCGCGCGTAAGTGTGCAAACAAGAATGTCTTTAAGTGAAAAACGCCTGAAACTGTGAAGTTCAAGAAGCGGATCACGCGGGTATAATCTGGCCAAAGAATTCCAGACCGACGGGGCTGCGACATTATAAGCACGCCAGCCCGCACTGGACAGTTAACTACGGCAGACAGATCGCAGGTGTCTCCGAAAAGCTGCATCGGCAACTAATGTTGCGTGGCTGGTCCGGTCGCCTGGAACAGTCTCCCACTGCACATTCGTTCCGCACCTACATTACCAACTTTCAAAAAACATGCTCAAGACATATCTTTTCTCACGTTCTTACTTCACTGACTAACTGTTTCGCAGAGTATGAGCAGCGAACATTGTACGGCGCCCTTGTAGTGACTCTAGCCATGTTACTGCGCCTTATAAATTGTCGTTTTATTATTATTTTTTTCGCCCACTAGCATAAAGCCGCAGGCTTAAAATTGAACTACCGGTAAGCAAGGTATGACTGCAACCGCGTCTAATCGGAGTCAAAAGTGTTGAGGAAGGCGACACAAATCAGAAAGATACCAGGGAGCAGTGACACGCAAGCAGTGATAAACCAACACACTAATTTTGTAATGTCACTCTCTCCGGCACATCAAGCCAATGTAGTTCGCATCACGTTGGTCAGACCCACATCAAATTTGTGGCCACACAAGCAGTGGCGTTCAGAAATCTCCGGAGTTAGATGTGTGATCTGCGTTTTCCGTATATGTTGCTGCCATAAAATCGATCTTGACATTGACTGTTACATTAACTCGATTTGTAAGGACTAACAGCGTTTTATGTAGGCTACTCTCGACTACTTTGCAATGTTTTTTTTTTGTAAAAAAATCTTATCAAGATTGGATTTTCTTGCTGTGTATGCGTGCACACTTTATTTTAAAGATATATTGTAATAATTTTTGCTGCAGCGTAAATACATGCAGAGAGAACTGTTATGGTGGATAGGGTTACGATTGGCTGGCTTCGGGAAGACGGGGCATTTGGGGGCATATCCCTTCCACGAACAACGCCCCCCCTCCCCTAACGAGCACTAGCTATTGCAGGTCGGCAGTGCGACAATTAGAATCGAACGTAGTACAAACGGCGCAACAACATTGTCTCGTATGAATTTATACGTAGGACATGTGACTACATCTATTAGTTGAATGTTCACTATTGCGCGCTGTTTAGTAATAGGAGTAGGGTTAGGATTAGGGTTAGTATTAGAATTTAGTGTCTGTTCGCTCAGCTGTTATGTACACGTATGTGTACTACTACTTTCGATTTGCATTGTCACACTGCCGTTGCTGGTCGCCGCTGCATGGAGAACATATCGTTACGTCAACCTAGAAGGAAGTCTGGCGACGATTTCGCATCGATGTTGTTCTGGAACGGACGTCCAGTTCCGCGCTAACGACACCATCGCATCAACGTCGAGCAGACCATAGCCGAAGTGATGACTCACTGGACACACACACACACACACATGGTACCAGTGCCGGATTAGCAATGTAGCAAATGTAGCATATGATACGGGCCTCGCGCTTTTGGGGGCCTCGTGGCACCCCACGAAAAATTTTCTATGGCACAACAGTGTATTTCCACGTTCGGTAGGTAAGCGTACTTTTTGTAAAGTGTATCTCGCCTGTGCCCCGTGTGTTAATTTGTTATGTCATTTATGCTGCTACGACATGTATAAACTCATGTAATAATCATTTTGTATAATTGTAATGCGTAATTGTTTACGGAACTAATAATATGTGATACGGATCAGTTTTGTTATGAAGGGGGCCTCTTAAGTTAAAATTGCTACGGGCCTCGCACTTGCTTAATCCGGCACTGCATGGCACACACACACACACACACTCTCTCTCTCTCTTTCTCTTTATCGTTTCGGTTGACTTAAAATTAATGCAAGGTATGACGGTTAGGACGGTGAAAAAATTGCCCAAAATCAGGGGCTCGGGAAGGCAGGGTCAGGGGGTCAGCTGACCCCCCCCCCCCCCCACATACTAACCTCAGACTGGCAATTACAAAAAGGGGGGGTTTAGTGTTTTTACTTTTTTATTTTTTTT
>Ga0056115_1001104_pt1 | contig 12432 bp, 7 predicted proteins | sample WorMetOlspDAHAB1_FD_77007 | JGI IMG/M metagenome (GOLD analysis project Ga0056115, IMG submission 77007) | Marine gutless worms symbiont microbial communities from Max Planck institute for Marine Microbiology, Germany - Olavius sp. DAHAB.1 ... | reverse complement strand
ACACTGCATTGTGTGAGCACGGCTGTACATTTTATTAATTATTAACAATATTCTTTTATGAATTGTATTTTATTTATTCATATTATACAAAAGTAAATTCTGTTTGTTAATTTTTTTGATTTATTATTTTTCAGGTGAAGGTCATTGTGGTAAATAATGAGCTGGTTATGGTGTACCGAGACAGCGTCAACTTTGACGGTGATCTTCCCGAGTTTGGGTAAACTAAAAGTTTACTATTTCACTTTCTGCTATTTAACAGCTTTGTGTAACAGTTTGGTGTAGAGGAACTGCTTGTTTTCTAGCAGTATCTAAATAAGCTACTTGCGGCAGATGCAAGTTAGAATGCTGCACAGTGTAGTATGAGTTTAATTACAGCTGCTACAGACATGTCAAGCGTAGCTTTCAGTCAGTCATGAATGATAACACTCGTTTTAGCGCTGAGCAAGAAGACTATGCACATGGGATGTACCTAGTAGTAATATGTGTCATGTTACACATGTTACCGGTAATATAAAATACATGAGATGGGAACAATAAAACAGTATTGCACGCAATTATACATACATGTATAAACATACGGAACATAACAACACAGTGATAAAAACCAAGACCAATGAATATGGATTATGTAAACTAGTATATAGACTTATGTGAGTAGTTGTGCTAAAATCATCTACAGTAAAATGGTGGCCACCGTCTCTGATACAATCCACGTGTCGTTTTCAGGTAGTAGGCGATGTAGACTGTTATGTGTTTTGGTGATGTTAGAAAATAAGTCGTCATATTTGTGAGACACGTGTGGCACATGGTGCAAGTGTCTGTAATTATTGTTAATAACTGTGCAGCATAAAGAGTCCGACTCTGTATACCGAGTTATAATTGATTGAATGTGCAGTGTTGTTAGAATTTTGTTAAGTGACTGTTGGCATATTTGCATGTAGCACATCAGGAGGTGTTCATATGCACAGTGATCATGTGACCTTCACTGCTCCTGCCCTCATGTGGGTCAAGGTAACACTAAGATTTTATACTCTGTGTTCCAAGATTAATGAGCTCCCTTGAACATGTCCATCTGAAATTGTTTTTAGTACAGTACACCTGTTTACAGCATATTTTCAGAGATTTATTAGGAATTAAGGGTATACCATTTTAGCAATATAGTCTATGAACTGAAGGTGTTGCTGCTGCTTTGCAATTTTATACTGATTAGTAGTTGAGATGTTTGTGACTTGGAGTGCATACTAGTCGTTTGCATCTGCTTATATTGGGTTCTGTAAAAAATTATGTCACCAGTGGTACTGACTTGCCTTTAGTGGCTTGATACAGTTGGCTGAACTGCAGCATCTTGCTCGTAATCGAGTTACAGACTGAGATGGGAATCGGTTCCCAATCTCCTCTTGAACTTCAGTTGAAACACAAAATCTGTTAAGCCTAAATTCCACTTGGCTCGTCACGTCATGTCTCAACACGACTCGACACGTTCGACGTGTTGAGCGCGTCGAGACAAGCGTGTCGAGCCGTGCTGTTCGACAAGCTCGACACAGCCAAAATGCACGGGCTCGACACGTCGAACGTGTCGAGTTGTGTCGTGTCGAGACGTGACAATCCAAGTGGCATTTTGGCTTTACTGTTAAAAATTCACCCCGATTCTCTGTGCAAAAAATGGTTGTAATATGCATGTCATCAGAGTGTCATTTTTAGTGAAAAAATTTATGCATCTTAACGTACATTACTTCAGACGCTATCAGCAGTAAAGTTTTCACTCATACTAATTGCACTCTTTTATGTGACTGTTTTGTCGGATACTGTGAAGAAATATTATTGGCCGCTGACAGTTGCACGTGTTGTCATCTGTAGGCAATTGACGTGGTTTTAGCCAGAATGAAAGATGCTAAATTTGACTTTAGCAGAGTGGCTGCTGTTTCTGGCACCGGGCAGGTACTGCGATTATTGTGTTTACTGTCGGAGGCCTGTCGTAGATGCATATCATACTGTATTCAATGTCAGTTATGTGAATAACCCATATGGTGCTTGACATTGGTAAAATAAGTACACCTCATTTCCTGACCAAGTGTAATACGAAATCTGGTAGCTTTTTTGTTGTTTGGGTTTGTTGTGTTCAATACAGTTTTGTGTTTTCCTGCACTCTTTTTGTCTTCTTTATCTCTTGGATTTCTTGAATAACACTCATCCCGGCAACATGAATACCATACTTTTTGAAGGCACAATTTAGCTATTTTGCTAAAATTTCCATTTAATTGCAGCTAATTTGAATATCCCATCCTTGTTGTCATGCATTTTGATAGTTGACAAATGCGCATAATCGTGTGTTTTAATATGTTGTGTTATTGCTCTCCTTTTGATGGCAGCTTTGACTTATTAATTTGAGATCTGTATTCAGACATGGCACACTGGACTTCAGGTATAAGAAGCAAGTGATCAGCAGCATTGGCACATGAGAAAAAAGCCTTTGAGGACGGAGTGTGGAACATTTTAAGATGTTTTTTGTTTCGTATTTTTCAATATTTGTTGTTCTGTGACCATGTTTCAGCAACATGGCAGTGTCTACTGGCGCACTGGTGCCGAAGAAATTCTAATGTCCCTTGATAGTGCTAGGCCAATGGCGGAACAACTTGCTGTATGTTTTTTTTCATATTATATTTAGTTTTCATTTGTTATTTCAATCATAATCATAATCTTTAATCAACAGTTGATTTAGTGCGCCTCCTACAACTAGAACGATGACACATTACACTGTCCAGCTTAATAATGTGATCCCGGAGCTAGCTACAGTAAGCTTAGAAAGGTGTTTTGTGATTATAATGTACTCGATGGCTTTGCTGCTAGTGGCAAAGCTTCATGTTATAGTGAAACCCGGTGTTATTTATTGCATGTCTGGTTACAGATGAAAAAATATTGCCGATTGTCATGTTTGCTTGTGGCTGAATGCTGAATGCCATTCAAGATTGCCTTCACTCTTTGTTATCATTTTAACTGATTGTCGACTGTCGGCGCCCGAACTTTTGAGGTCTCCACTGTTTGTGTCTGGAACGAACTACCAGGCCACAGTACATCTCCATCGTTCCTACAAGTTATCTGCAGTCGTTTGAAGACGTTTTTTCAACCATTCCGTCACTCACTTTCTTCAGTGCCTACTGTTATTGTAAAACACGTTATTCGCTTTTGCTGTGTACTTACTGTGAATATTATATAGATGTGTGTACATTATATGAATGTTAGGGCTGCTTTAGTATTGCGGATTCACCGATCTGGATGGACACAAGCACAGGAGAGCAGTGCAGAAATCTGGAGCAGAAGATTGGTGGTGCTTTGGTATTCTGATTTTGCTGTTTATGTCCAACGAAAACCGGTTCAGACTGTTAGTGATTACTGCTTGTTTTAACTAATTTTGACAAAAAGTCAACTAATTGATTATACGTTGATTTGTGCACATTTAATTGTTGAATTGACACTTGTTTCCAAGTTGTGTCACTTTGTGAGATGCTTACACTCGTTTCGAAATTACAGACTTTTAAAATTCAGAGTTTAAGAAAAATTATTTGGCAACGTAAAAACTTTTACATAGAAAATTTTGAATGTTACAGAAGTACTTTACGTATTAAAGTTTTATCTGTTAAAATGGAGCACCTGTCTTCGGTTTGGTTGTGTCGATTAAGAAGTTTATGTTGAAAATTCTGTGTGAGTGTGTGTGCAGAAAGTGTGTGAAATCACCGGATGTCGTGCATTCCATCGTTTCACCGGCAACCAGATTGCTAAAATCTACCAGACACAATCTCAGGCATATGCAAACACCGAGGTAGTGTTTGAGGTGTTTTCTGTCCACCTGTTCTATCAGAATACGATGCTGTCCAGTGATAAGCACTAACAACGCTGCGCACACATATACACATAATCTGTGTGTACCAGGGTGTTGCAGAAAAGCATCCCCTTAAGATTTTTTTGCAGTTATCTTAGCAGTCACTCGGAATTTCAAAGCAAAATTTTACCGAGACGTCCTATGTATGCATATCTTGTTAGTGAGTAGCCTTACTATTTACTGTACTTTTGTGCAACTCTTTCAGCAATTTGTCTCTCCCTGCCAGCTTATAGTTTCCAAGTCCAGTGCCTATGGGTAAGCAACGTGCGGGCAGGGTCATCATAATTAGTTATTCTGAATATTGTCGTAAGCAAAAAAAGGTGTTGCAACAGTGGCAGACTAACTGAAATTGGTCATTTAAAACAGTTATGGATTTTACAGTGACCTGCCAGACCCTCATTTCCTTAAACCCAATATTGTGTGCATGCCTTTTTTCTTGCTGTTAAATTGAGAGAGTTTTTTATTGTAGGAAGGTAATGTTTTTATGTCGCAGTAAAAGTTCAGTTTTCTGTTGTGTCTTTGCTGCATTCAGTTCGCATGCATACCTGTTCAGTGCAGAGTACTGAATAATCACTTGGTTTTATTGGGTAAATGCCTCAACTGACTGTCAGTGTCTGTATGTGTGGTAGTGTATCAGCCTTGTGAGTAGCTTTGGCGCTAGCCTAATGCTCGGCGCTTATGCACCGATTGACGAAAGTGATGGCTCGGGAATGAATCTGATGGACCTCAGAACTCGAAGCTGGTCTACTGCATGCCTTCAGGTGCACTGTTTGCAAATAATAATCGAACGTGTGATCGACTGTTTTTCGGTCGCTGTTGGACTGCTGCTGACACCCAAGGAAGTCAGTGGTAGTAGCAGCGATAGAATTGCCCATTACATGTATAGGTATAGGCCTGCTCATGTGGTTTGAACTAGCTTGCTTAAACTATTACGGTTATGGTGAAAATTTGCAAAGTTTAGAACTGAAACGTATCTGGGCGGATTTACCATGGTGCTATACGCTTGTTTTTGGTGTTGCTAATATAAATGAAGTTGGTTTGCAGACAAGAAATGACAGCATTACTTGAGGACACAGTTTCAAGCTCTGTAAATGTTGCTCTGACATTCAGTTTGGTCCAAATTTTTCACCAAATGAGTCGTCACTGTGTGGAATGACTTTCCATCCAATGGAGTAAATTTCTGTAGCATAGACGCCTTTCATCGCAAAGATAAATCTAAAGCAGTTTCAGTTTTTAGTGGGTAGTTTGAACAAAAGTGATTTCTCTCAGATTTACTGTTTTTTTACGTTTTATTTCCTTACACTGAGTTATTGTGTTATTTTATTTTTCATTTGCGTTTTTACTCTGTAAGTTTAGTATTGATTCCATTGGCGACCATTAGAGTCTTATGTAACCAAGCTTTACTGTGAATTGCTACTGCTGAGTGATATGTTTGATTCGTGAGCCATAAATTACTTACTTATTTCTACTTACAAACTCAAGTTTGTAATACACTGTTGGTTTACACACAAAACCGTTGATTAATATTGACGCATTTTGCCGTGCATTACGTTGGATAATGTTATTGTTTTACAGGCATTCGGTGTCGATGGCCTGGAAATGAAACTCGGAAAAATTGTTCCAAGCTCGCAGTGTGTGGTACAGTAAAATCAGTTGTTGTCGATAGTAGTGTGTCAACTGTTTCACTTGAAATAAGATTGCTGACGTTTTCAGAGCAAAAGTGATGCTTGTGGCTGTCCATTTTTGATTGCATTAATTTTGTCAATTTGTTTAGGGATTTATGTCGAAATATCTTGTCGACCGTTATGGATTTACTGCAGACTGTCGAGTGATTGCTTTTACTGGAGACAATCCATGTTAGTTTTTTGATATTATATTATTTTATATTACATATGTATTTTGCTCTATTATATTTATAATAGTCACACCACTCATTACTGAGTTGTTATCTTACTTTGTTGTGCTATAGGTCAGCATGTACAGTTATGAAAAACAGTAAGACATGGTGCACAGTGCTGAGACTACAGCAATGTTTAAATCACAACAACTTGGTGAAATAGCTAGGTTGATATCAGTAATTACTGACAGGATTCGCTAGTGTTGCAGTTTGTTAGGGGCCGATTTTGAGGTTCTCATCCATACTGGCAAACCACTAAACCGAGCTTCATAAAATTTGACACGGGGAGGGGATGTATTTTCCAGGGGAAATTTTTTGTTTCTAAAACGAAATCTGAAGATTTGGGGCCAAAAAAAAATCCGGAAAATTGACCTCGACGGTACTCAGATTTTTTTGCCTATGCAGATGTCTATGAATTGGTGTGGTTTCTTTGATGTGATTTCGTTAATGATTTATTTTTTGTTTCCGTTCAGTTTTGTTACCGATGTTGTAGCATCAATGGCTGGTATTCAGGTTCAGCCAGGAGATATTTTGGTAAGTTATATTTTTATGTTCTATATTTTTTAAGGTGGTTGCACCATTCGTGATAGGAAGTCAGTGAAAGAGAAACAGGATTGCGTTGCTGACACAGGATAACTTTGCTAAATCTCGTTCTAGTTCTGCCAGGTTAAACAGGAATGAATGTTGTAAATCAGCAGTTTTGTTGTTATTGCATTGTAAAATAGGCTGAAATATTTTCCACATATCTTGCTTGCAAAAACTCATTCCTTTATACGGTATGCTTATTCATTGTAAATACTAATTAGTAATCGTAATTGTGGTTAGGCATTGTTGTGATAAATCTTTTTGTTATTTTGGGTCTTTTTCAAGCATTTCTTGGTAACACAAGAGTAGCAAGTAAGCGATACATTGAAGGCTGTGGATAGAACTAATGAAACTGAAAAATAAAACGTTTCATGTAGTGAAAGTAGAAGGAAGAATTCATTTTGATATAAAAAAAGTTGCTGTTATAAGGTGTTTATTGGGTCATTTAGAATATATGATGGATTCATGGGATAAAGGAAAGCACTGGCATTTATATTCGAGTTTGTGTGATTAATTTGACCAGAAAAACATTGCCAATATCTTTAATTTTTGATGCTTCCATGAAGCCAACAGTTCTTTGGTACTGATTCCGCCAGCTTGTTCCGTGATAAAGATCATGAAATATCCTCTTTGTGTTATTTTGTAATTTATAGACTTAACCGGTGCTAATGTGGCTGTAATTTTTTGCAGTTGAGTCTGGGAACGAGCGACACAGTGTTGATATGGCTTGAAGAGCCAAAAGTATCAATTGATGGAGCCGTGTTTGTCAATCCCTTGGATACTAATCACTACATGGGACTTTTGTGGTGAGATCAGCTGGAGTTCATAAAAAAATTATTCACAGTATAATGTACTGAAAAAAATGTGCTCTTACAATGTTTTGTGTTGGGTATGTAGTTGTAACACTTTGCCGACTCATCCTTTGTAGAAAAACAACACTCATTATGTAATGCGGTGTAGACAGCAAAGTTGGTTCACTGAAATTTTTCTGTCACCGTTTCCAATAGTTTAGGTATGAATAGTTTGTATTTTAGTGTTATGTTTACGGGTTATTGTAAATTTTTATTGTTAGTTTTCAACACTTTTCAACGGCTGTGCTCAACCGCTGCAGGTTACCAACTTTTCTCTTATTTTTTATGCTATTCAACACATTCCATTTGAAACCTGTTATGTAGTGAGACCACGAGCGTGGAACAGTCCTCCTATCAACCTCCAAATCGTTCTCTCTTCCTTCAAAAAGAACTTAAATCGTTCCTTTTTGGACTCTCGTTTTGTTTGTGAAATCGTGAATATCGACTGTGTTTAAGCGCTCTAGCAGTAGTTCATACCATATTATAGCGCTAAACAGGTTGTCCTAATTACATTTAATGAGACACGTCTTACTTTGTTTTTTTTCCTACCACGTTCTTGTTTTTAATCGCCTATACGTTTTGATTTCAGTTTCAAAAATGGCTCACTAACACGAGAACGTGTTCGAAATGTTTGTTCCGGTGGGAACTGGGAAGACTTTTCGATGACTTTGGATTCTACACCGCGTGGAAATAATGGCAACATTGGTTCGTCATGACATTTCACAGAACGTGTTGATTTTTTGTGATGATCTTTGTATAGCGTCGTCTGCCGGTGTTTACCAGTGATCAGTAGTGACAAATTGTGATGTTGCACAAAAAATATTGCATTTAAAAGGTTCGCATTTGTAAAAGTGACCGTAAATGATTACGAAGATTATCTAGTTGCGTTATCATACGGATCAAATGTAGTGTAGTATAGTAAATTTTTTCCTCTCTGGCTTTATTTGTAAGTTATGATGATGGGTAATTCCGTGACAACAGCCGGTACACTGAAATTTAAGTTATCGGAATTCTATGCATCATTGCATGCTACTTCTGTGAGAGCGACAAACGAATCGCTTATTATTTTATATTCGTGCGGAGTTTGTTGTGATTGTGAGGATGTTCCTGTACAACATATGCTGAACACTAACTAGCAGTGTACAGTGTGATCTAGTGTTGATAAAATGATGGTTGATTTTGATTTGTTTTTAAATGCACAAAAATATTTCCATTATATAATGTGTTGTCAACACAGAGGTTGTTGATTTACGTAAACAATGGCGTATTTTGTATCTCTGATTTTGTGGCCGGGAAAAAAGTTGGACATTTGTGAACTTTTAGTTGTGTAATTTAATTTAATTTGCATTCTCATATATTTCAGCTACTTGCTTGCAATAAGCATAATAGTTTCGTTGCTCGTTATGTTCTGGACAGGTATTTATTTCGATATACCCGAAATCACTCCAAACGCTGTTGGAACGTTTCGATTTGACAGCAGCGATGATATGGTAAACATTTTAATTTGCTTTGGGCTTCATGCAATATTTACTTTTTAAACTTCATGTTTTATATATATTTGCGAGTAGCCCAGATACAGCAAGCTTGATTTTTCAACAGTGTTTCACAGTTACAATACCGCATAGTTTCCGACATCTGGTTGAAAATTGGTCGAAAATTGTGTGAATTTTATGTCACAATGGAAATGACAGAACGAAATTTTATATGATGAGATTGGATTAGACGTATGGTTCTATTTTTAAAAAGAGAGGAGTAAATATAGAGCTAAGAAGCCTATTGAAGTTGGATCTTGTGACTTTGATGACTACGAACAGGGATAGATGGTTTGCACAAGTTGAGTGTAACGATTATGCAGACTGGGTGATGCAGCTTACGATGTAGATGCAGAGGACACTATTTTCATTGCTCCTGTTCATAAAACGATTTGTCGTCATCATCATCATGATAATTATTTCTACTGCAAGAAAAATGCATGAGCATTACACTGTCCACGGTTACAGCGAAGGTAAAGCCCTAAAAATAAATGAAAAAATCAAACAAAGTCGAGAAAATAATATAAATTAGTCTATTGAAAATGTCAGTAGAGTTCACAGTTAACGGGTAGGCCAAAGAAAAGTATTCTGAGTTTACCCTTGAAGCAGTTAAGAGTAGTCTCATGACTAACATGTTTTCTGGCACAGCTTTCGCTGCCTGCGGAATTGCTTATGAGAACACTTTTCTCTCAGCAAGCTTTACGCAGTATTTGAGCCAGCACATCTCGTTTTCGCACCAGCGCACGCAACACTCGATCGTCGTCCGTCCCACTGCTGTGCGTGTTATTTCGACGGACATCATTTGCCAGACGATCGTTCAGCACTGCCGCACCTCTGACTTGGAACTCACTGCCACCTGCTGTGTTAAACTGCAACTATCTCTCTACTTTCAAATCCACACTAAAAACTCAGTCTGTTTTCTACTGCTTTTTGTTAACTGCTTTACCTACCTGTTCCTCCAGCGCCTCTGTAGCTGCCTAACGGCATTACGGGGCTTTTATAAATTTTGTATTATTATTATTATTATTATTAATGCATAGGCGTGGATAAACATAGTTTTTAGTTATGTCGACAGATCGGAGTGCACGTGGTGACACTGCTGACACGCTGGAAACTATTTGTCTGTGTAGGTGGATTCGTTTAGTCCGGAAGTTGAAGTACGAGCGGTTGTGGAAGGACAGTTTCTTTCGCGCAGGATGTACGCCGAAAACCTCGGATTCAAACGTGGTGAGTTTTGAAGATATTTGTGGGTGCGCCACCAATTTGAGGAGAGGGAGAGAGGGGTTTGTTTCAGTGCAGTGGTCATATTTTAATCGTTTTGTCACATGAGTAACAGTTGACAGCGAATAATCTTTTCTGGCAAATATTAGTCTTTTGTTGTCAATTTCTTTTTGTATGACAGCGAAATGAAATGAGGAATGAAATAACTTGTTTTGCTTATTATTTTTATGTTGTAGATTTTGTCAGATCTTTGTTTTCTCGTATACGCTTAACCACTTTCTTCATAGTTGAGTGGCTTTGTTAATTCTTTTGCACCTTTGTAGTGACTCTAGCCATGTGACTGTGCCTTATAAATTGTCGTTTTATTATTTTAATATTATTATCTGTCCCTGAAGAGCAGCTCAGATTGTCGGCATTGTGGACCTTGCTTGCCAATTCCTGCACCGTGCATATAAAATCGTCCATATTCATTCTAAAACAGTTGAAGGTAAAAAGGTTAAGGCATAACACTTATATAATGCCACAAGTGGCAACTGCAGCTGCAGCAGCATTGTATTTCACAGAAAAGGGCGGACGTGCAGCCTATAGGCTGTAGGCTAAGCTCGCGCTTACCTGCTTGCAGTCTTTGCAGCCAAACTGCCACACGCAGCTCTGGTCTGCCGTTTAATGGGTTGAACTCATTCAATGTTTCACTGAAATGAAGTAAAAAACCTGTTTTGCTACTGCTTTGTTGGCGAACCCTGTAACATCAGTATGCAGTTGTATTTAGAACTATGTAATCTTTGTCGACGTTGGTTGTTACTGTGGTGGGTTTAGCATTTGTGTTCATTCTCTGCTGTGTAGGTAATACGGGACGAGTGCTTGCTACAGGCGGAGCGTCGAAAAACGACAAAATACTCCAGGTTTGCATCTGCATAGCGTCCTTACGTCACTGTCAGCAGTTGAGTCACTAAAGCGATAGTTACAATAATGTAATTAATGGTTATATGGAGGAGCTTTCTTCACATCAATAAGTGACTTTTTCTCGACCAGACGTTATACTTGAAGTACACATTGGAAGTCCACAGGTTTGATTGTATACTGTTATTTGTATTATTACTGTATTATTATTGTATTATTGTAATGCTCTTACATGAACAAATACAGAATAAAATAAATAAATGTATATGAAGCACTTTTCATATCCTTTTTTGTATTATATTTAGAGCTTTTGAGCGATTTATTTTTTAATCGCGGTAATTGCTGCGATTAAAGGTATTAATCGCGCATTAAATGTAAAACTCCATCTAAGAGACGAATGGACGGCGTGTCTCTTTGTCCGTCCGTCCGTCTCTTAGGTGGAGTTTGACACTAACGCGTTATTAATGCATTATATGGGACAGCGTGCGAGTCACCACCAATGTCGCTTGTGTGCCCGTCTGTCCGTATCACAGTTCTTTGAAGGTGTTGGAATTTCAACCTACAGAAACAAATGCATGCTCGGAAAGTGATCGTGTACGATGCGAAATGTTCAGTATATGACGCAATAGAATGGTGTAGACCTCGGAAGTCCAGGCTTTTCGTGACCTGAAAAGTACATTACGCGTGCGCGGGGAAGAAACATCGTCCTGTGGCAGTTAAAGGCATTTGCGATCTTATAATGTTTAGTAAATTTTTAATTTCGAATAATATTTGTTTAATGCGTTAACACGCTGATTAACGCGTTAATTCGAAAGCTCTAATTATATATTTTGTTCAGCACATCTTTACTTTTTCATCCTGGTTGGTTTGACAAGATCGCTGGGCTGGCACACGCGCGCACACACACACACACACACACACACACACACACACTGACCCTGTCGTCATATTTCCTCTCTTAAATTCGAAAATTAGGTTTTCTTACTGTTTCTTTTTGGCTATTGCGCTAAAATGTCGGACTGCGTTTATTGTTGTGTGTTTTTGTTATCTTTTTTCGATTATAGATTTTTGTCTTCGTTTCGCGTGAACATTTATAGTTGCACGCGTCTTTCGTATCATTTAGTTAAATCTCCTGACACGCTTTGAAAGATTTTGCCGCAATTTGTTGTAGATTTTGTCCGACGTCTTCAACGCACCGGTTTTTGTTCAGAATGTGGCCGACTCGGCTTGTCTTGGCTCGGCTTACAGAGCTAAGCACGGTCGTTTCTCGTCCTGTTGTTTCTTTACTTTTTTCGAATATAACCATGCACACAAGTTGATTTAGAAGCGTCTGATTTTCGCCTCTTATCGACCGCTTCGTCTTGGCATTTAATGATTCTGGCTGTAAGTCCTGTCTTTTGCCATATGAAGCCCCTCCGTCCGTTTGACAACATCGAAAGCTATGGGGATTGTCTGGAGGTTAAGAGGGAATATTATCAGAACTGTTTTATATATTGCCAACGTGCTACCTCTTCAATGGGCACAGTTAACAAAAACAGTTCATACAGCCCGGTTGGGCCTTGAGTTTGT
>Ga0056115_1001103_pt1 | contig 12435 bp, 9 predicted proteins | sample WorMetOlspDAHAB1_FD_77007 | JGI IMG/M metagenome (GOLD analysis project Ga0056115, IMG submission 77007) | Marine gutless worms symbiont microbial communities from Max Planck institute for Marine Microbiology, Germany - Olavius sp. DAHAB.1 ... | reverse complement strand
GTTAACTTGTAACCAAATATTCTATGTGTGACCTAATTTGTGACGTCATCACTTGCTGTGTTTGAAGCTGCGATATGGATAAAATTAACGCATCTGACAAAATCATGTTTGAAAACCAGAGAAAACGATAATAGAAATAAAAGAAACATTTATATGAATCTCCATCTAAAAGATCGATTAGACGTGGAATTCACAGCTTTCTAAGGCGAGCAGAGGAAGCGCTGACATCATTTACCGTATCTGACGCATCGCTAGTTTGCGGGTCAGGGCGTCAGGCACAGTTATAGAGGTCAGAAAGTAGGTCACGCATAGAATATCTAATACCAATGAATTATGTTATAATGCTTGATTCATTCTGTAATTTGACGAATAAATATAATCTCACTGACAGGCTTTAATACGATTTAATACGATTTTTTATCATTTGGTAGTGGCTTACTTTTTTGGGCCACCCTGTAGGTGCGTCGTATATGGGTGCGGTTGCGCAGTGTGCTCTGCTGACGTACGGAGTAATAGCATTGCATACATATAGTTGGCTGATGACAGAAAGAAACCAAAACGAGACAGCAACTTGGCGCCAGTCAGCCATACTGGACATTGGACACAGCTGAGGCGGGAGAGGGCAGGGGCGTATTCAATCCATACATTTTTATGTAGCCGACGGCCCGACGGGTTTCGTTTCAACGTCATTTCCGTAATTTATACGAAAATCACAACTGTAAGCTGAGTTGGTTATCTCCACATAAAACCGCATTATACCTATTTGTTCATATTCAGTTGCGGGAGTTGTCCTCACAATATGGCGACATTACTCCATTTCATGGCTGCACGTTGTCACTTGCCATAGGCGTATATACCCAGGATTTTACAACGGAGGGGCTTCAGTTGGTGAGAGGGCGGGCCCGGAGGTCCGGGCCCGCCCTCAGCGGGGCTCTCAGCGGGGTCCAGGGACAAAGCCCCGGTATAGGGTCTGGGGGTGGGCGAAGTACCCCAGAAGCTGAAACAAAATTAGTGTACAATTTTAACGCTTTCCTGTAGACAATTTAGGATTTAATGAGTATAATAGGAGCACAGCTTGGACAGTACATTTTCAAACATACAATTGAAAAAAAACTATCCTCCACCTCTAGGTGCGCCAGTGTCAATTGCATGGCGCTTAAATTATACAGAATTAACCCTAAGCCGGCCACTGAATGCGAGACCCATTCTGTTTCTGGGTACCCCACTACAGCCAAACTGACGACATGCTCATCGGTGGTTGAACTGTCGATATTGTCGATCAGCACATCATCAACATGCACCACCACCAGCAGCAGCGGCAACCATCGGTTTATCAGCTGATGATGACGATGGCACCAGTGACCAGCGTCAGAGTCTGCTGCTGCTGTTGCTGATGACAAGCATTAAACCGTTGGCAGAGACATTGCACATCTGACGCGGCACCATCGCTCTGTGCTATACAGATAGGCCTGCGGGGCTTATACTGGAGATTGCCGTGCGATGCAGTGATTAAGCATTTCGCCAGCTGCTCACCGCTGTCTCTCTGCTTGTTGTATCTCCTCACTAATAATTGCTGACGCTGTACGGCCAGCCACATGCTTTGCGCTGCGGCGGGTTGTCCAATAGGATGTGCAATCCGACGCCTGTACTGTAGCATGCGTGATGCAGCGCTCTATGATGGCGTCCGACATTTGTCGAAAGTTTATTCAAACATATACACAACACAAGGCATCAGCAGCCCCGCGGATCCCTGCACTGGAGACTTTCATCCCCAGATCTCCTGGCTCACCCCTTTTGAAAATTCGTGGATCCGTGCTTTGGTTATTTATGCGTGTTCGCGTGGCAGTTTGGACCAGTGTTATTTTAGTTATGAATTGTCAGTTATAGTTAAGTTTTAGTTTTGATTTTTTAGTTATAGTTATTATTAACTAGAATTGCCGCCAATTTCTAGTACTATTCATAGCAGTGCAAAGATTTATGCAAAATGAACAAAACAAAGTTTTGAAAACAGTTTGTGTTTGTTCTCATGTCTCATTCTCTGTCAAGCATCCATTCAGGCCAATTAGTTTTTGTTCATTCTGAGAAATGAACGCTACTCAAGGTTTGCACTTGTCCTGTTCCGTTTTCTGGCGCACAGGTCCCCGCAAACGGAAAACACCCTCTCCACATACGCCGGGGGCTGCAACAAGATCGAGTGCCAGAGGGGAAAGCTTGGGGTATGACATCTGCCGATGACTGTCTTGACAGAATGTCAGTCCACACTCAACAGCAGATGATGCAGACATTTCTGCAGTATAACGTTCAAGTTAAATTTTAAGTCTAGATACAACAACTGGAGCTTCGTTATTGGCAGCTGCTCTAGCTCTAAGCAATAATAGATGGTCAGCCTAAACATCGGTAATAGGGGATGTGGGCGTGACCACTTGTTCGTGTTTTGCTCAATTGCTCCTCATGGAAATGCCGCAACTTGCAACGGTGACGATCAAATGGTGTAAACCACGTCACTTTGCTGAGAGGTTAATTTTTTACTTAACCAAATGCGATTTTTTTGTTACATCGTTATGGTTATTTCGTTATAGTTATAGTTAACGTAAATAACACTGGTTTGGACACCTCGCGCCCGCGCCCGCGCGTTTGTTAGTGTAACGACTGGCAGAGAATCCAGTAACATTTATTCCACACTCGCAATTAAAAATAATTTCAGCGTATTTTTAGTGATTTTCGTGCAATTTGATATTTTGGTTGTGAAAATAACCCCATTAAGTGGGGTTTCGTGTTATTATGACACGTGTGACGTGGTATAGTGGTACTGGCGATGCTGAGTAGACGTATAGTATATATATATATATATTCATCTTTATTCACCACGAATGGTAGAAGATACAGGCTAGCAATAGAGCAGACTTATTTAAAAAAAGTGCAAACATGAACACACAATACATACACAGAATGGGGTTACCAATCTAAGTAACGGAACGGAACAAACGTAGCATATAATTATCACACTGATTAATTTTACACAAAAATTTTTCTTTTCGACGTATATAGCTTAATGTAGTAAGTGGTTGAGATAAAACCCGGCTGACTAAATTGTCCAGTTCTGTCCGTTTGTCGATAGACCTCGAGTCCGTGACGAATGCTGCGATGCTGCTCTGCCGTCGTAAATTGGAATCCAATTGTTTCCTGTTGACAATCGATTGCGACAATTAACGCCGATATCTGCGTTGACACCGTTATCTTGCGCGGACGTGGCGCCAATTCAGCCGATAGCTAAGCCGTTAGTAAGCCGGGCGCCGCCAGCGTGTCGCTTACATGCCATCAGGCAGTATATATGCTGTGTATTTAATTCGGTTCCGGCTTCGTGTCAGCTGAGCGTCCCGCGGCGCATATCTGTTGGCGCGCGGACCTCGCAGGTGAGCGTGTCACGTGACAAACGAAAGCGCCGCTCGCTGGCTGCACGGCTGCAGGTGTCGACGTGTGTGGTGTGCTGGACGCGATAGTCTGACGATCTGATCCACTTTGCGGACCTCGCGGTTCGACGGAAATTTTGCGATCCGCATGCGGGAAATTTCAGTAAAGAACTTAAGCGTCATTGCCATGTACCGGGGCTATTGACTATTGAGCTATTGGTGTTATTATTGCATAGTATTTGTTACCTTAACTTCCTTTCTGTTTATGCCGCTACCGTGTTATGGTGAATAAAAATCATTATTGCAACGCCAATATTAACTTTAAAGTCTCCTGTGTGAGATTGCCAGAAAACTCGGGTTCGATTCCAACAGAACTTTCTGAACAAAACTTTTATCGAAACAAACCACACATACTGGGTTAACTAATTCACCAGATAAACGTTTAACTGTTCAAAAGGCCGATAAAGTAACTGTCACTGCACGTTCAGTGCCACCTCAACACACAGTCAACCATGCACATGTCCTGTCGTCATAATATCAGCTGAATTAGCGTGACAACAAAACAGTTCTATAGCGGAGACAGGTCGCCATTTAACTCTTTTCATATCTAAAGCTGAAGGGTCTGCTAAGTCTTTGCAAAAGTGATAATTTTTCTGTCCGCAATCAATCAATCAATCAAACAAACAAACTATATTATCGTGCGCCCAAAAGTTGACCAGAGAGCTGGCCAACTTAGTCTGCCGCACTTAGGAATAACTAAAACAGAAAAATAGAACTAAAACGTAAAACCGATGAGCAAATAAGTCCGGTGAACGGTCTAGATCCATGAGATCAGTTCGACAGACAGAAACAGGCTAAGGCGGAGGATGTTGATAACTTATATATAGAGATATTGTGGACATTCTTGATGCTTGTGCTAAATTGTATGTTCCTGGATGTCGTAAACAGTTCTTTAAATTTTGGTGGAATGAAGATTTAAATAATCTTAAAGAGGCTTCAGTTGACTCCAACAGGATGTGGACGGCGTCGGGTAAACCACGACAAGACCCCATTTTTTATAGAAAAAAAACAATTAGCGCGTTTACAGTATCTATACGTTTACAAGAGGGGCAGAGATTGCAAAACGAATGCTACACTAACGAGCTACATGAAGCATTGATGAAGAAAGATAATGACTTTTTGGAATTGTTGGAAATCTAAATTCGAATTCGGTTACAAATGTGTAGAGGTCGATGGCTCGGTATGACGCTGATATTAATGTGAAAAAGTTTGCTGAGTACTTCAATAAATGCTATACTTGTAACAAACAGTGAGCTATACAGATGAACAACCTTCAAGATGAATAAATTTTATTCTGCGTTGCCATTCTCTAATGACATCGTGTTTGACACGGAATTAATAAGTAAGATAATCTTAGATTCCCAAACGCGGTAAAGTGCGGCTGATATTGATGGGTTATCCTCTGAGCACCTATTGTTTATAGTTATCCAGCTCTCACTGTCCTTCTGTTTAAGTTATTTCAAGTAATTATGCTATCTCGCTATATTCCCTATGGTTTTAAGCGTATATAGTTGCATTGTTCCTATCCCAAAAACAAAGGAATGTCGGTCAAAGGCTCTCACATTCGATGATTTAGAGGCATTGCAATTAGTCCGATAATAAGTAAAGTTTTTGAGTAGCCTACTGTTTTTTAGGAAAATTTTCAGTCGCTATATCTACCAGCCACAATCAGTTTGGCTTCAAGAAAGGACTTAGTTGTAGTCACGCTATTTACTCGGTTGAAGTGTCGGTTCGTAATATTGTCGATCGATTTGTTACTGCAGACAGTAGGCCTACTATAAATAAAGTAAATCATTATGCGTTGTGCATTAAACTTATGAAAAGATGTACTCCACTAAAGCTATTAGCATTGCTACATGTAGAAAACTTAATTATCCTATATTGTTAACTCTTGCGTTAAATGGCTTGATGCGTGGTCGTCTGCGTTCAATATTGACTTTGGTGTGAGACAAGGTTCAGTGTTGTCACCTTTTTTGTTCTCAGTTTACCTAGATGATCTTAGTAATTTGTGTAATGAAATGAATGGATGGTATAGCGTGTTATATGCTGGTCATACTCTATCGATATCACCTTCTGTTTCTCATTTACAATTACTATTTCATGCATGCGAACGTGAACTTGAATGGCTTGACATGGCTATATATTAACGTTAAGAAATCCTGTTGCTTGCGTATATTGGACCTCGTCATAGCGCTACTTGTGCAATTACGAGTAGAACCGGTTGTAGATTATCTTGGGTAACGAACATGCGCTATCTCGGGGTATATTTCGTTAATCACAGAGTTTTTAGGTGCTCTTTAGATGCTGCCAAACGGGTTTCACCGCGCAGCCAATAGTATTTTTGGTAAAGTAGGACGAGTCGCTTCCCAGAAGTCGTTATTCAGTTGATATCTAGCAAGTATTAGGCTTATTGTATGGCTTAGAAGCTTGCGCCCTAACTAAGGCAGATGTAAGATCATTGGATTTTGTATTAAACAATTTTTTTATAAAACTATTTAACTTATTGCAAATTATTAGTCAAGAAAATTTTGGTTTTTAGATTACCTAGTGAATTAATTGCCAGTTAAGTTTGTTGCTATATTGTTGTATGTTGCTACCATTGCATCGTGAAATAAAGATTTTCATTACAAAAAAAAACGTAGCAATAGCAAACTTGAAAACCCACCCGGGACCGGCGGGAAGGGAGCCTGCATTTTGGGCACAGCACCAAGACTCATGCAGTAGCATTAACAGAACCAAAGTCATTGCAGAATTCTGAAGAAACTCGGTATTTTTCGCTGTCTTAAAAGTAATTATCAGACGATGTTAATGTTAAGCGTCTGCCAGCGGCATCATGATAGGTTTCTGCAGCTTGCAACGCAGCGGCGGCCGGTGGCTAATCAAATTAGACGACAGTGAAAGATTAACTATTGTGTAGACTGCAGTCGGCACTGGCTGCAAATCACCGCGGGCGTATGACGACACAGAACGATATTTCATCGTTTTGTAACGCCTCTTGCGGTTCATCTTGTCGAGCTCGTCGTGTTTTGCTGGCAAATCAGTAACATCGTGTTAATCGCTCCGCACACCAATCAGTGCTCGCCTATCGGCCTTTAACCCTCTCTAGTGAATGTCCCCGGGCGGAAGGACGCAAAAGAGCGTCCTTCCGTCCGTCCTTTTCAGTGCGAGTAGTACGATGTTAATAATGAATAATAAACGTAGGCTACAGGCTAATCATTATTGTGTTAATTTTCAATAAAGTGCAGGCGAGTATGCACTTATTAGCTGACTGCGACTTTTAGGCTAAGTAAATGTAATAATATGAATGTACCTCACTTATTTCTGCAAGTAGGCCTGAGCTATACTATTTATCGTAGATTTGGTGTTCTTTATTTTTTATATGAACTTAAAATTATACGAACGTCGGCAGCATACAACCAACAATGAAGACAGGTGCAGTGAGCTATGTCGATAAGCGTATATACGAAATGTGTATTATTGCCTATTCATAATAATATTTACACTTTACACCTATATCTATATCACAGTAGTTGTGACGTTGCATATTACGTTATGCATAAAATATTTAATACCGACTTATAGTATTATGGTGCTTTTTTGCATACAAAATGTGACAAAAATCTAATATTCTCGGTGGCAGATTTTAATACGATTTATTGATACATCAGTAGCAAGTTTGGGAAAATGAATGCAAATAATATGGTCAAGGCCACACAGCTATTGACGGATCAGCGAGGAGTTGTACAGGAAGATTAAAAATAGGGAGGTTGCACAACCGCTAAAACAATGTAATTACTGGTTTCATAAAAATCTCGTTTTGAACACATTCATATATTCATGGACGCTAGCGCCACCGGACGGTTGGAGTGGTGCACTACAGTGTGCTCTTTGGTATTGATTGCTATTTCGTTGTTTTTATTTATTATTTTTGTAAATGTCGTCATTTCGAAGAGGTGGGATGTGGTGTGCGGCTTATACGGCTGTTCAAATGCCTATAACAAGACAAAGCTAGACGTGGGATTTTTTCGGTTTCTGAAGCAGCAGATGCAATAAGTCGAGAAGTCGAGTGCTTGTTGACTTGGCCCTAGTAAGTTGTAGTTTTGATGACCAGTATGTAGGCTACAGTACAGTGCAAAACGCGGTCTACAGTGTGGACTATGGGCACCTCAACTCTTTGGACTTGGCAAGGGAGTCTAAAACTTTTAGACTCCGTGGTCCGGGCCCTGGAATTCAACTCCGTGGCCTTGCTCTTGACAGTTAAACCCGCCAGCCCTATTCTGACTTGAAACAGACTTCGTGCCTGCCTTTCCAGGATCATGTATAACGAGGGTTAAAAATAATAATAATACAAAATTTATAGAGCGCCATAATGCCGTAATGCTCATAAACTCATAATGCACAGTCATAAAGATGTTAGTCTAACGCAGTGTCAGGTACACGTATGTTTGTTATACAACGTAGCAAATAACCGTAATCCAACAGTATACTAACTGTAAATTTGACGGCGCCATTGTGACGTACATTTTAGACATATTTCACAAATGTCCCGAGTGGTAAAATCTTAGGCGTTTCTGAGCCCCTGAGGCCTCAAAAAACGTAAATATAATAATAATAATAATAATAATAAAGATTCCCTCGGCGTCAGGCGATGACAGGGAAGCAGCTTTTCTGTTCCAGAGAGTTTCGGTGCTGGTGCAACGCTATAACGCGGTTTTGTTACTTGACACCTTGCCAGCCACTGACTGCACGGACTGATGATCTGTATACCCAATTGTGTATTAGGCCTATCTTAATTTTTGAACTCCCTCAGGATCATGTATAACGAGGGTTAAAAATAATAATAATACAAAATTTATAGAGCGCCATAATGCCATAATTAATGTCAACACACACCGACACAACCAACCGCTAGGGGTCGGAAATGGTTGTGTGCAAATTGAGAGTTCGAGTAAAGAATGGACTATTACATAAATTGGGGCTCGTGCAACCTCCCTACTTTTAAACTCCCTGCTTCTGGCTTTACAAGAATTAACCCTCTATGGGCACATCCACAACGATTAAATTATCTATGTTAGATTTTTGCGTAATGTAGTCAAATTTGGTCAATATTCGGAAAAGTTATTGACGAAATTAAAAGTGTAAACTTTTTATGGCTCGAGTGATAGAAGCTTGTAGACAGAACACAGTAAACGCTTGTCTAAAGCAAAAACTGTTGTTTGTTTTTTTAAACTATTACAATCTTGTTGTTGGAAATCGTATACAGAGATATAGAGCTCACAGTTTTGGTCTAGTTTTGCTGTGGCACCAGCGCACGATGATCTGTGGAGATTTGTGCAAAAAAGATAACTTTTTATTCATATTGCTGCTAAATACATAATTTTATTAACATTTTTTGCTACACGGGGCTCGCTTAAATAAGCTTTTTTGCACACGTCAAATTATTTTATTTTCGTACTTCTTAATGTAGTTATATACTTGACGTATTATAAGTCCGGTTGTCATATGATTTTCAGGTGTGGCGCGAATTCGGTGACAGATTACGTCGCATCATCAGCGCCATATGTCGGCGTTTTCATTGGACACGCTTGTCGCTTATTTAACCACAAATATATGTGCCATTTTTGTTTAATTTATCACATCAATTCAATAACAGAAGCATGCTGCACGTAACTGATAAGAAGAGAGGACACCACAAAAACCGGATATTATTTGTGAGCGTTAGTACACTCTGTGATAAGTACATACGATGATACGAGCGATGATTTACTGTCTATGCACTACATTCAATCAACCTATACAAGGTGGTCAAAAAACTGAGCCCCTGCACCATATCATCAACGTATCGTTTAAAAATCTGCCAGTAAATCTAGTCCAATTTGAGTGTAAAAGAAGCACAAGTTGGTATAAATATTTTATACGTGACCTAATTCGTGACTATGTAGGCTAAGTCACTGTGCTTGAAGCTGCAATATGGGTAAAATAAATGCAATCGACAACCGGAAAACAAGTGAAATTTCTACATGAATTTCAATCTATAGGGTGGTCTACGAGTGGATTTCATAAAAGGCAAAGGCAACTGATGCAAGGAACGATGGAGCGCTGACATCAATTAGGCCTACACCGTGTGACATCGCGAATAACATGTAAACGACGTCGCAAATTGGGTCAAGCATAGACTATTAATGTCAACTGTTCTTTGACGCTCTAATTTGACGAAAAATGTAATCTCGTTTGCAGGTTTTACTATGATATAATACGATTTATTTATAGTTCATTTGCGGCTTTTTTGGGCCTCCATGTACACACAGGCGATGGCGTACTGGAAATTAAATTCACGACTACTGATTACAAAAGTTTGTTAAAGCCGATTTATTTGCTGGCTAAAAAACTATAGGCCTACGTCATCACCAAAATGAGCAGAGATTGGCAGAGCGATCAGTCGATCGTTTTGTTAATTGCTCTACAAATAAATGAGAAAAGTTATCTGCATTAGCTCCACAGGGAGATCGAAAACGACAAAACTGCTTCGGGCTGTTCGTCTTTAGTTAGTAAACTCGGATCACTTAATCGCGTCGGTTGTTTACGTGAGGCCGTTAATCAGTTGCGTGTCTCGTTATGTACAGTCGTCCACTCCCGGCACACATGCACGCAGTGGTCACAAAGATTTACGATTTGTCAAATCATTAACGCTTGTACAGATCGCGAGAAAACTCGCCACCAGTCTACTCCATTTGTAAGTGTCGCGAGTTAACATGGTGGTTGATAGCAGCAGTGAGTAGAGCAGAACGGCGTTTCCGTCGCAGAGTCAAGTCAATTCGGAGGTTGTATGCGTACCGGTTTGATCAGCTAGAAAGATCGCTGAAACTTGATAAACTGACAATAAAATATGAAATTCAATCCTCCACACAATCTCTGGATGTAAAGTGATAAACCGATGTTAAGCATTAGGCCTACATTAACAGTTGCGCGCTCACAACTGAGATGATTCCGGTCTCTAGGCGTTCAGATCACACGTAACGTTAATCATTTCACCGGCGGAAGTATACCACTCCTTTCAGTCAGGCCTGCGGTTACCTACCCAGTCGCAGAGCATCACCGCCAATCGGCCTGTGCAAAATTAGGCTACTTGGTTTGGTTTCGTGAGCGGCTTCATACTCATAAGGCTGTATTCGCTGTGGGTGAGACTCGAACTCTCGACCCGCCAATCGCAAGTCCACTGCCCTATCCGATACGCTACCCAGCCACACCGAGTCGCATAGAGGTCTGCTAACCAGAGACATATTTTCAGACAATCTCTGTAGACGCTTTGGACTACAGCGCAGTGTGAAACCCCCTTTAACCGCGCTTTAGAAACACCCTTACTTACTTACTCTTTAGTGATCTTGTTGTAAGCACCAGTATCGAACGGCGTCTGTATAGCAGTAGTCCGTGGTTTGGTTTTGGTGGCGACAGAACATGATTATAGGAGCACGTGGCTTGATATCAGAGTTGGTGAAATGAAAGCGTGCACAAACTAACCGATAAGACGTCGAGCATACAGCCTCGGGTTCGGCAGTTTCCTGTTCATACAACATTCAGCCGTATCGGATCGACCTTTTCCCGTTTCTCGTGTCGAGTTATTGGGAATTGTTGCCGACAAACAACAAACGCCCACGTCAACAGGCGTCCACGAAAATCATTTCGCACTACAACAGTGCATAGCAGCCATATTAGCTACATGTTTAAGGTGCGGTGAAAATTGCTAGTACTAAATCTCTTAGAAATCTCAGTTGGTGAATAACGGTGAACAAAAATTCGCAAATGCAGGTAAGATTTGACGGAGTTATTGTCAGATTTTCCAGTACAATGTTTGAGCCTTGAGGCACCACATCAATGTTAACTAGACTTATTGCAACAAATAACATATAAAATGTTTTCTTTCCGTGTACTGCATTTAAAAGATATTTTGGAAGGCAGAACAAAAGGAAAAAAGCAAAGTGGCAGGCCAAGACAGAAAACGTTAGACTGGATGATGGAGAGGGACAATAAACACACATATCAGGAGCTGAAGGAGATGGCACAGTGTCGAGAAACATGGAGAAGATGGTGTCTGGAACCTGCCCTTGGGCAGAGAACCTAAAGAAGAAGAAGTACTGCATTTTACAGGAAACGGTAATAAAAGCGTTGTTGGCAATTCGTCTCCATTGAATTGCATGCATAGCCTAATGTGTTAGACGCGAACCGCCCAGCGAGTTTTGCGACTGGCGTATAAGCGCACAAGTTTGTATGCGACCAGTGTAAACATTTTGCAGTCTTATCACGAGACTAGAAATAGCAAGTCGTGGTTGACGTGTACCATGTCACGTCACGTCACATTGTTGCACACAACATGCATTCAACGCAGTTCGAATTTCCGATACGGTGACCGGCTGCTGCTGCTGCTGCCGCCACATCGGGCACCTGTTGCTGGGGATGGGCAATTCGAATATGATGCGAAAAAAATAACTCCAAAACAATAGACTGCAAAAAGACTATAGATAATGACCAATTTGTAACTTGTTTTCTGTTACGTTTAATCAAGTTTTATTGTTTACTGAAGTCAGTTTCTTACTGAAATTTTCACATAATATGAAATAATAAAATAGTAGTATTATACTTAAATTTTTTGAGCGTAACAATCAACATCTTTACGTACTCATATACCAGCCGCATTACCTATATTATTTCGTTTCAGTCAGCTGAAACAGATCATTTACTATTCTGTAAATTAAAATTACTTTTTAATTCTTGCATATGGCAAAAAGTAGACAATCACTGAATGATTGCCAGTCGATTAATATCGGCTGAATTTTCAACAAAAACTTTGCACATTTTAGGAATTTCTGGCAATATACGTTTCGCACAGATGTAATTTTTTGTAACCATTTCTAACATATCTTGCGTATTAATAGCAGATCCGACCTTGACTGTTGTTTAAAACTAAATG
>Ga0056115_1001102_pt1 | contig 12435 bp, 9 predicted proteins | sample WorMetOlspDAHAB1_FD_77007 | JGI IMG/M metagenome (GOLD analysis project Ga0056115, IMG submission 77007) | Marine gutless worms symbiont microbial communities from Max Planck institute for Marine Microbiology, Germany - Olavius sp. DAHAB.1 ... | reverse complement strand
TTGGAATGGAATTCACAGCTTTCTAAGGCGAGTTGACGCCAGAGGAAGCGCTGACATCATTTACCGTATCTGATGGAGCACATCGCTAGTTAGCGGGTCAGGCATAGTTAGTGTCAACCTCCATCCAAGAGACGGGCGGACAGACGGACGGACAGTCTGTCTCTTACATGGAGTTTGACACTTATTGAGATCATAAAGTAGGTCACGCATAGAATATCTAATGCCAACGAATACTATTTTTGTGCTTGATTCATATTTTAATTCGACGAATAAATCTAATCTCATTGACAGGATTTAATACGATTTAATACGATTTTTTGATAATTTGGTAGTGGCTTATTTTTTGGGCCACCCTGTATATCTCACCACCATTCGACCTAATGAAGCCCAAATTCTATTAGTTCGACTCTTTAAGGAGGTGAAGTCGCGTAGTGTTGCACGTCTTGTCGGCGTTTAAAGTTTACTCGATGGACTCGAAACGACACGAAGACAAAACTTGTCTACGACTTGCAGTGCACCAGTTTTGTGCAGTCGGCGATGGAATTTGGCCTTAAGCGGCTCACTGCGATACCAGCCTACAAGGCCAGCGTAGCTGTCGGCGGCCCACCCACTGAGCCAGTAGCCACTAGCCAGCCAGTCAACTAGTGGATTGTGGTCTGTGTGGAAAGGGACCAAGGTTGAGCGGCAAGGCTGAGCAAGTATGGCGTTGAGGTTTCTGACTCCGCGCTTATTTCGCGCCGCCGAAAACACGGTACGAGCTGGCGATTTCTTGCAATTTATCGATTTCGCTTCTGCATTTCGTTTGTTGACATCGTCCACGGGTGTACGTGCTTTGAATGACCTACTGACCTTTGGACGACATTCGTACTGCGTTGACAGAACGATAAACACCGACAACGAGAATGCCGGCAACAACAGCAACCGTTGTATCCAGTAATAATTAAGTTATAGCTTCCCTGTTGCGAAATCTGGAGTGCGTTAAGGTGTGGGTTTCACACAGACTTCGTTCACCTGACTGTCAGTCACATGCTGTCCTTGTGGTAGGCCTACCCGTGAACTGGATCTGAGACATTACTGCGCCAAGATGACAGACTAATCTGAGAGTAGAAACAAATGGCTGTCCTAAAACTTGCCAGAAAGGTTGGAGAGTCGATGCTGGTCAACAAAGCGTGATTTTCAGCACCTTGCAAACGCAGCACTTTTAAAGCATTTGACGGTAAGGAAAGCGGAGCAGTTAAGAAAATTCCTTTATAATGCCCCTGCTTAAGAAGTATTGAAATGTAACTAATATTTTTAGATCATCATCAGAATGGTGACTTTTTGCCTTTACGTGGACTGGGCTACCTGGGTGCCTGGCATTTGGCAGGTGGGCCAGTTGGTCCACCGGCCAGGTGGGCCGCCACGTTCAATGTTGAAGGAGGGAGTGGAACGGTCAAGGGGGCCCTTTGGGAAGGAGGGCTCTCCTCGGATAAATTATTTGCAAGGGTCCCGAGTTTATAGTTACGCCACTGCTTATAGGTTGGTCTGCCTAATTAGCTAGAGCCGGTTTAAAGAGCCAGTCTTTAAGGGATAGTATTTAATTGGCGCATTCATTCATTCATAGTCTTAATAGACATTCGACAGAATGCAGATGAAATTACAATACATGCACAATATAATACGCAATATAATACACTGCAATGGGTTAGAGTAGAATTTACTGGTAAGTGTCTTTGTATAATAGTCGCGTAATGAAGTTAGTCAGCCAAGTGTCCGTGATGCACTGGCAATTGTCTGTCATGAGTTCGATGTCGTAGGTGATACTGTTGTGATGCCGTGGATTGTGAAGGAAGTAGCTGGTACAGTGTGTGGTGTGGATTGTTCATAATTTTACGAAACAGCTGATCGTTTGTCACACTTCTTCAGCAGCTCACCAAATTCCGGGAGGTCAGCTGGGCAGAAGCTGCATCGCTTACTGCGGCGCAGAAACGCATCTGCTCGATGGCAGTCTGTCGCAGTAATAAAACCGCTTGACGCGGGTGACGCATATGTCAGCCGAGATACGACGACAGCGCAGAAGACGGCGTGCAGGCCAGCCGCCGTCAGCCTGCGATGCCGCAGTACACGGAGCACATACAGTGACTGCACTGCCACTGATGCCTGGCGAATATGATCAGACGCCGACAGGTGGCTTGTGATGGGTGTAATAAGAGTAATGTTCAGTCTCATTTTAGGAATGGTCTACAGTTTTTTTCCAGTTTATGGTGGCCACTTCGCATCATGATAGTTGTAGATCTGTAAATGTTGCTGTACAACATGAGCCGACACGTTTTTTGTGCCCAATTTAATACCTTCATGTGCACTCAGAACGCTGATCATATTGGTTTGTGTGTAGGCTGTTTCACTGTTTGGCTCTCGAGCTGTTCACACTTCGAACCATTTAAACCATCTGTCGTCAGCTGAACCCGTTGCAAAGGTAAATGTGACACAAGATTGGTTAACAGCATTTCCGAATTCTTAAGCGTAGACGAATAGGCACAGAATAATTTGTGAATTCGTGAGTTTAAAAAAATTCAGAATGCAATCATCTAATTGGGTCTGTTTTTAGCACGGATAGTTTTACTATGAAAAGTACATGTCCACATATTTTTCTCGTTGTTGCAAGTCTATCCAAACTAGGCAAAGAAGCCTCTGTGACCAATTCTCAGTGACTTTGCAGTGTATTTTTTCAGGTGATACCGAATAGGATTTGGAAGCTGGGCAAGTTGAACCACGTAGCTATTGCAGTTCCAGACATCGAGCAAGCGGCAGTCCTCTACAGAGACATATTGGGAGCGGCCGTCAGTGAGAAGCATGTAAGTCTGTTGTACTTGTCAAACATATATCCTCTTAGTACACTTGGTGACTTTGCAAGAAAAAAAGATAATTTACTGCGGAAATTTTAGGCAGAAAACTTGCCAAAAGTTTAAAATAAAGATGGGCTGAGGATTGGAACTTGGTAGCATGGAGTTAATTTTTTTGACAGGGGAAGGAGTTGATGTGTATGGGTGTACGTTATGCCATGTGCTATCATGTCAGTTACTATATGTACATGTACTCCGTTTTAAAGATGGACAGTGGGTGGAATTCTCCCAACCTAGGATAGTAGTAGTAATAATAACACACAAGACGATAATTATAGTGCTATCATTTACAGTGCAAAGTGAGAGTTACTTTGGGTCCTCTGAATGAAAGTCGGTCAGCGCCAGGTGGCTGCCTACTTGTGGGCAAAGCTGCAAACTTGACCATTGAGTCCGCCTGTAGGCTGCAATAGGCAGAATATTCACCAGTCGCCAGTGTTCAGTTGTGTTTGAATTTCATGAGTTCTTTGCAGTAACGTATTTAAGATAATGCTGTGTGTGTGTTTGAGGCCGAGCCAGACCACGGCGTGTACACTGTGTTCGTGAAACTGGGCGACACACACATTGAGGTGAGTTCATTTGCTTGTCCTAACCACATTGGCAATGTTGCTCAGTGGTTATGACGTCGCCAACAAACCAAGTCCCAGTCATTCAAGTCGTGGACTAGTCAACTTGCTGATAGCTAATGTTTTTTAATCACAGAAACTGTAGACTATATTTTTTACACTGAACCTAATCCTAAGTTCCTAACCCTATTGACTATTGAAAGTTTTCAGTAGTGAAATTTACCACAAATCACATTTATAGTGATTATTTTCGGCAAACTTTTCGACGAGTTGACTAGTCTGCGAGTTGGCTTAACGGTGAATTGTCTGGTTACCACCTGACTCTGCCCGATATTTGGTTGGCAGGTGCATGGGTGTAAATCATGGGGGACAGGGAAGACACGTCCCCAGAATTTGTGTTGAGGGTATGCCCATACAATTTTCTCCTCCCAAGAATTATGCTGCAATTCGACAACTAATTTTGTTTTAGATAACACGAGTAAAAATAATAGCTCAGCAGCTCTCCTCTGTCCTTGGCAATGAGTGGATTTCTCCCATTTGGTCCCTGCTGAAGCTTTGTATGCCTGCCCCACTTTTGAGCCTAGGTTTACGCCACTGGGCAAGTGATCACTGTTGATAAACTGTCTTCTATCAGTCGGCCAACTAGGCCAACTCAGCTTTTCATCCATCAGGAGTCGGTTACTGAGTTACGGGGGTGGAGACCATTATACTGCAAACTGGGGCTGCATATGGCTGTATGGCCGCAGGGTCAGAGTCCATGTGTGCAGGCAGGGACTGCAGCCTAGGCTGAACACCTGCCCATGTGTGACGCACAGCGCCACTGCAGCTGCAGGTGTTTGGCTTGCGGCACTATACGTGCTAGGCCTTTACCGTTACCTCTACCTTCATCTATTACTCCAATTCAGATGAACAAAAACAAATTTGACTCAGCTTATAAAACATGCTTACTTTTCGCAAAAGTAAACAAAAAAAGTAAAAAAAAATTTGTATCACATTATTGTATAACATTAATTCTGAGACCAAAGAATTACAAAATTACCAGTGGTAATGTTATTCATTTCTTTAATAGCTGAACACAGCAGAAATCAGAAAGGGGTTATATTACTTGGCATGTGACGTAAAAACAAGTTTGTATATATTTGTGCTGTATTCTGTGTCTTATCACCATTAACTAGTTATTTTATACACTTATATGCTTCTAATTGATTCATCTAATGTAATTGTAATACTCCATTCATGGATTCATCAAATTTCTGTGTTGCTGTTTTGTAGCTGCTGGAGCCGATGGGAGACCGGAGTCCTGTCGATGCGTTTTTGAAAAAGCACCAGCACGGAGGTCTACATCACATCTGCATTGAGGTTAGCCAGTTTTACTGTCAGTACTAGTGCTGTGGTTACTGCATAGATTTTTTTTTTATTAGTTGAGATTAGACTTACACCTGAAAGTGGGCCAGAGACAGTGTCAATATACATGGTTAACTTTTGCTGTGACATTTATCAGGTGGCCTCGCAGCTTTGGCTTATGCCACCCTAATGTAATTCGTTCTGGTATTATTATTATTATTATTATTATTATTATTATTATTTGGCTGCATAGAAGAGGTCATTGATGCCGGAAGCCATTGCAGCATTTGCCTTCAAAATTTTTGTAATTGATATTCATTGTTCAGTATTTTTTACACTGACCATATTCAACCTGCTGAATTGGTTGATACTGCGTGTTTGTCTCCTCATTTTGTTACGTAAAGTTGTTCTTGCTGCTTTCTTTCACAATGCCATTTATTCATTTATGGGTCTGCGGAAAATCCCCTTTCATGCTAGAAGCTATAGTAGTCCTAAGGTTAAAATTTTTTCTTTTTTTTATGGTATTTTGCAAACAGTAATAACATCTGAATTTGACTGGCTTCAGCAGTTCGTTTTTCTGTCTTAAAGTTTTGCTCGACAACAAAAATATGAAGTATTAGATTGACGACATTATATGGCTAAAGATGCCAGAAAGTAGGCAAAAACTTTCATCGCCATTTCAGATTGATCGTTTACAACCAGCTTCACATTTCACGTTTGTCCTCGTTTTGTTAATAATAATAGTGATAATAATAATGATAATGAAAGTGATTTTGTATAGCATATTGTCATGAAGTAGCAATCATCTTTAATACGCTGTCGTCACGCCTGCGGCTAACAGCCATGTCCCGCCCTGATCTGTCGTTAGTGGTCGCCACCCTCGTGATTCATGTAATTACGTGGATAACTACTCATTTACCGATCCCGGAGGTTAACCCATAGCGGACACTTTACATGAAGTGGTCACATGTCAACCATTGTTATATGAAACGTCCTGGTAGATTTCTCACATGTGCCACAATACTGAAGAAGAAGAAGATTTACACATAGACAATGAAATCTGTAGCAAGGGAGCTCATCCCCTTTGAGCTGTCGAGGGTCAGACCCAGTTAAGCTAGCATACAACCCATGTGGCCAGATGCCTGGCTCAAATTAACAGGCAGCGCCTTTTAACCAACTCCAGCCAGTATGCCAGCAGTCCTGTTCGCCGGGCCTATATTACTGCTACGCAGAACTTGCTGTTTCTTCCCCAGCAGTGGCCAAAACCACCGCCAGTACTCATTGCACCTACCCATAGAGGGATGGCCAGGCTGAGTGGGCCTCAGTGACCTGGAAAGTATCGGGATGGTAGACCCGTCGAAGGTCATACTAACTGGGCTCGACGTAGCTTAACTTCTTTGATGTGACCAAAGCCAGTAATTCAAGTTCCGTCTCTTCACTTGCTGGTTGTTTACAGATTGTCTTGTGATGTTAGGTCAGCAACATATACGAAGCTCTGGAAGACCTGAAGACGCACAACATTCACATCATCGGCACGGAGCCAAAGCCTGGTGCTCATGGAAAGCCTGTGATTTTCATCCATCCAAAGGACTGTAACGGAACGCTGGTGGAATTAGAACAGGCTTAGGTGCATTGTGATAACGTTTATGTCGGCAACGTCTGAGTTCGGCTAACACTGTTTTTGTGGTGGTGTTGGCAACAGTTGTTGTTTAGGCAGCTAAAGCTTGTGTCATTTATTTTTCTTAAAGACTCTTAATCACATACGTGCTAAAATTATGTGTTCTACTATGCAGACCAAAGCAGGTGATATAGTGATAACTGTGGCTAATTCTGTTCTTTTTTGTAATCCTTCCCGAAGATGATTTATTCCAGTGCCACTGTACTGAGGCCAAAAGTTTGGCCCATTTCCACACTGGAATGCAGAACTCTGGCTGATTTGTGTATACCCGGAAAATGTCGTTTAAACATTTTTAGGAACCGACAGGCATCGTTTTGTTTTTATGAGGGCGTGAGTATTATGTAACTGTATATAGATGTAAAATATCGTGTTGTTGTAAAAATAGCCGCATTAACTCATTGTTATGTATATGCTTTTTGTTTTACTTTTCCATTGTGACTGACCGTCTTGGGACCACTGTCTAACAAATGGGACCACTTGACTAATCCGTAACAACCGAGAATATGGCCACTGAGATTTTTTTTTTGTTTTTATTTTGTTGTGTGTGCTGTCTGTCGTTGACTGCTGACAATATCTGCTGGTGTATATACTTTTTGAGCAATCATTATTAACGAGTTGTAGATCATAGAGTCGTGTGTCAGTCCGAGGCGTATGTTGCACGATGGCTTTTGGAATGACGACGCAGTGACCACTAGTGATGTTTGCAAAACTGCTCAATAACAATAACATGGTTGATTGAATCATGTGGCCAAAGGCTGGATTCACTGGCGTTCCAAGTGGGGGTTCAAACCCCCTTTCCCATTGAATCTTCAGAGTTTTTTAGTTTTGTGTATGTACAAAAAATATTGTCCCAGCTCTGTCCCCATTAAATGCTAAAATTTCTGCAGGGGAACGTTAAAAATTGCATATGCTACTTAATCAGCTTCTGGCCCTCAGCCCCCCTACTGGGACTTTGCCCCTGTACCCCACTGGTAGGACGTCTGCCCTCAAGCACCTGGGGTTCATCTTCCTCTAAACCTGCCTCTGTGCGCCTGTGGTTTGATTGTTACAATTTATGAGTATTGCAGTGATAGAAAATCAACTGTAGAAAACACACATATGCTGAACTTAATTTTTTTTAAACGTCGATTGTCTACGTTTCTTACCATTTGCAGATGCTTTTGACGAATGGAGACATTCTCAAGTTACTTTTGACGGTCAAAAATTTTTTTTGGCTTGTGAAAATTTTGACCGAACGCTTTTCCCGTGCGCCGTGGGCTGATCGCATTTGCTGCCGTGATTTGCCTTGTCTGTGCTCAGCAGTACTTGTACCTTATTCATACTCTGTGGACCGTGCCACCCCCGAGTTCTCTGCATTCAGATGGTGCTAGCCTGTGGCTTTTAGGTTGGTAGTTGGATGACGGAAGAGTTTCTGTCGTGTTGTGATGTGGTCTCCTGTGCCTATCATTGACAGCACTGTATAATCAATTGTGCCCACAGTTTGAGAGTAACTCGAGAACAGCAATTTTTCCCCATACCCAGTTACCTATCCCCACCCCACAGACAGTGACCCCATCTCCAGCCCATCCCATTAAAAGCCGTCTCCATCCCCACAACTTTTATCCCCCTCCCCTTCCTGAAATTGTCCCCTTCCCGAAACTTCCAGAATCGTAATAGATTTAAAGTTCAATTCAGATTCACTTTCACACTCTATGCTGGTATTACCAGCCAATGAAAACGTGCTCGGGTGACGTGCTTGTGGTTGGAATGTTGAACAAATCTGAGCTTTGACTGTATTGGCAATTTATCAGATCAGAAGCACTGTACCAACACTTCAGGTATCACAGTTGACTAGTTTTTGATGTCTATTCCTTTCTTTTGGTATGACCGCGTTCACACCACCCATTACCGCTGTAATACTGCACTTTTTGTCCCATTTATTGCGGAAATTCTGATATTATAATTATAATAAATAATATAATTATTAATTCTAATTATAATAATTATATTTATAATAATAAAATAATATAATTATAATAATTATATTTCGGAAATTCTGTTTTACCACACTAGTGCATTACCGTGATTTATCACACTCTAGCGTATGGCTCGTTTAATCTTGTATTGTATTCACACGTGGCCTCTGTCACTGTTTGTGGAAGTTCACGAGGTAGGTGTGAAGACGTTTTAACTGTTCTGTCATGTCTTTTAATGCAACACATTTTAGAAGCTAACTGTTTGTTTTTATCGTGTTTGTGTGTTGCTGTATATGTTGTTTGCAACAGTATTGTGCGATCAAGGTGTGCTCGTACTGTTGCTGTAAACCTTTCAACAGTTAACTGGTTGTCGGAAAAGTTGTCGAGTAGAGTTTATTTTTTGTACTCGATGTTGTCCGTTGCGTGTCTGTACTCGCTTGTTAATTAATTTGCTTTACTGTTTTCCTGGTTAATTTTGTGTGCATACGTCTTAAGCCAGAAGATTGTTTCCAGTGTTATCACACCGTTGCCTGAATAAGAAATGGTGCTGAGTAATTATGTGGCATTAAACTGTTTTTATAATGCGTCCAAAGATGTACTTATAGCAGTATGTGTATAATAGCATGACGCTGTGAAATTAATGTTTTTAATAATTTTTGTCGGATTTCAACAATACCATATTACACTTCTGGCTGGTAGTGTGAGATCCAGCATACTTAATGTGTGTGAAATTGACAACATATTGTTGATGGTGTGAAGTGATGTAAATATCCAATAGATTTTAAGATTATTTTCATGGAATGCTTTGCTTGCTGTAATGGGAGTGTATTGGGATTGCTATTAATGGTGGTTCTGCTGGACCAACAGTGCCTTGCCTTCTTCCATACTCCGCCTCCGAAATGACCTATATTGTGTCGGGTGGGGCGTTAAACTCTACTCATTCACTCGCCTTCTTCCATGTGTTTTGAGTGGTCAGTAGTTGCCGTTTTGCCGCTGTGGCAAATCATTCAGTAACGTTAAAACTGTTGCAGTCTTTCTTTGGTATTTCATGTGACTCTTATAATTTTCTTCGTTGCAGATGTGTTGTAACAGTCGAGAACGTCCGGTGTACTTGCACCAAATGGATTTTAACACAGCATCAAAACGTTCACACATATTATTGTTTTCTCCAAAACGTATCTCACTGGCAACCTTTCAACTGAACTATACGTTTTTAAAGGCACGATATGGCCTTACGATCTGCGTATTAGATAAGTAAATTGTACTGAAAGTGCCGTTAAACCGCAACCAAAATCAATATTTCCAAGATTTGCCTTCCTCCAAACAGTTCAGCTTTCGCTATGAACACAGTAAGAGAGTCGGCCAGTAGGCTAACTCGACTCGTTATAATGCTATGACCACTTGTCGCTTCCGTACGTAACTACACTCCATGCTATAGCGCATTATGATTTTACAATATTTCGTATTTTACGTTATTTTAAGCGGTCTTAAACATGTGTTTTTAGTATCATGTCTGACAGTGATAAAGCTTTAACTTTGCCTGTTGTTGAAGTGCCTATACATGTAATTGAAGAGCTGCAGAATGTTCGTTTGTGTTGTTGATGTTCACGTTGCTCATTTTCATTTGTCTTTATTTAACTGCTGACGGAAACGGTCGTCCATATCAATAAAGTTGTATCAGTCTATTTTAGTCGTCTTTCGCAGTTGCCAACTTCAATCTGCCAGTGCCGCGAAGTTATAGAGAACGCCTATGTGTTTCGGGTCCTATGCGTAAAAGTTTGCGGCGAGTTTCGCAGCTGTCCTATATCGCGGATTCGCCGGACGATGCACAGTTCCCGTCACTTCCGGAAATGATCCATTCCCTTTTCCACTGTCCCAAGTTATTTAAATTGAAAATGGAAATTTTGGGGTCGCCAAAATTTGTGGTCATTCTACATACTGCTTTTCCTCGTGGTTAAGCCGGCTTGGCGGTTTGTTGGAGACTGGCGTGCAGACAGACGGGTGTTCGTGGCTGGCGTAAAGTGCAGAGGAATAGCAGGCCTGGTTGTCCAGGTTAATAGAAACTGTGACGGCGTCAGCTGCTACGTAACTATGCTTGACCCGCAAAGTAGCGATATCATGCGAAACATACTGTAAATAATGTCAGCGCACCCTCTGGCATCAACTAGCCTTAGCATGGCTGCGAATTCCGCCCCTACACCATCTTTATGATAAAACTGTAAAATTTCATTTCTATATTTTCTCTTTCTGGTTTTCAATCAAAATTTATCATATGCGTTGATTTTACCCATGTCAACCCTTGCAACTGATAACGTTACATATTAGGTCAAACATAGGGGCCACTGAAAATGCGGAGGTGGAGTTGATTGGAAAGCTGCTATGTGCTATAGGCCTATATAGTGTATAGATTAGCTAAGTAAACTAAGTAAGCTTTGTGAATTACTACTAGCTGTTATTTCGTCTTTAGCAAAATCATAAATTGACACAATAATAAGTGAAAAAGTAAATGAAATACTAAATGATGATGATGAAAAAGTCGCATATGTGAACGTAAAAACTAAGCCTAATACAATGTCTGTTGCGATCACAACATCTCATGTTAGATGCTACTAGGCCTACGTACATTCCAGCCGCGTTGTGAGACTGTAAGCTGCTCAGCATCCATGAAGTTCTCACTATCAAAAGCAGTACAATGCGGCCGATCCCGCATTGCAGCGTATTTAGGCGTTGTCAATTTTAAATTTTGTAACGGCTTTCCATAACCATTTCGTGCTGCAAATTCCACTTCTGCATTTCTACTCCGGCATTTTTAGCGTACCCACACATAGAAGTTAAGTAAAAAAGTAAAGTCCAACTATTTTATAGTGCGCCCGAAAATTGACCAGAGAGCTGGCCTACTTAGTCTGCAGCACTTAGGATTTTTGCCATCCACACGCGCTATTTTTTAATTAAACTGATTTATATAGTGCCATAAGGTTGTAACACCAGAGATGCTGGACAATGTGTGTGAACAACTTGTCCAAGGTTGCACTCGACAGTGCAGCGGCTGGGATTTGAACCCGCGACCTTTCACTGCGCCCTAACCACTGCGCCACCAAATACTTAATACAAACTTATAATATTCTTGTGCTCATTTTATACTCAAAATTGATGAAAAATCTAGCGTCACTAACGGTTTTAATACAATTCAATGTTGATTCCTGATACTGGCTTGCTTTTTAAGCCACAGAGTGGAATCTAAATTTTTTACTTACTAGTCATTTTGTGCGGAGGAATACGGCTTGGAACTATTTTACATATGGTGGTTGTTTGTCAATAAATAAAGTACAGAGATTGTATGCAACTTGTATTGAGCAGCTGGCTCATGTCTTTATGGGGACGATATCATGTTGACAGTTATCCGTCGTAATTCGTCTAACAGCCAATTTTAATTATGTAAGCAAGAGGCAGTTCACGAGAGAATTCGCTTTGCTGGTGTGTTGACTTTGGTAATACGTTGTATTGTATTGGTGTCACATACCTCTTTGTTTTCTCTGTGACAAGTGTAAACAAAAAGGATAGGTTACAGGTGTTGGACAGTCAGAGAGATAAATGCTATTTGGTGTTAGGGATTACTGCTCAGTTTTATTATGCTACACCTCATAAGGTGTATTAACGGGTAACGATTTTAAACGTAAGTATAGTGAATGTTGTCCCGGGGTGCCGATAATAGGCCTGCAAGCATTACTCGGCCACGGGTAAAATGCGGATCTCCATGTGGACAAGGTCTTTAAACCTCCCCTAACCCATACTGTTTAAATGCACAGTGTATCATTGGTATGTCAGTGCACATTTTGCCGGTCGGTTCCTTTTTTGTACGCGTTGTTAGATGCATTTTAGCCGTTGCATGATCGGTAACAGGACAACTCGCCGACAAACCAACTCGCGGTCAGTCAAGTCGCGGACTGGATAACTCGCGGACTGGTCAACTCGCCGAAATGTTAGATTTAAAATTTGGAGTATATAATAGCTCT
>Ga0056115_1001101_pt1 | contig 12458 bp, 10 predicted proteins | sample WorMetOlspDAHAB1_FD_77007 | JGI IMG/M metagenome (GOLD analysis project Ga0056115, IMG submission 77007) | Marine gutless worms symbiont microbial communities from Max Planck institute for Marine Microbiology, Germany - Olavius sp. DAHAB.1 ... | reverse complement strand
CATGTTTCTTGCATCCAACATCAACTGGTGCTTAGCGTCGGACAGTTCATCGACTCCATAGAAGTCTAATAACATACTTTTAAGCGGTTTCGCCGCTATCTTTCCAAACTTTCTAGTCAAAAAACATAAGCAATTATTCAGCACGACCCGCTCGGCCGCCATCTTATATAGGCCTGGAGAATGAACAAAGTATATTAGTTAAAATCATTTCGTGAAATGTAAGAAAAACATCAGGGCGTGGAGACCCTTGGGCAACTGCCGAGGATTGCTAAAATCGGCAACGAAAATTGTCACAGCCTTATAGTGCGTAATTATAGGCGGAATACAGTCAAGTCGCTAATAAAACACGCACCTGCGACTGCTAAGTGGAATGGTCGCTCGTCGCTGCCTGACCGCCACAGTCTTGGCGGTGACAACGCTGAGCGATGACGACTCGTCCGCCACTCCGTTGACGCCGTCGACAAGCGTGGTCGCCAAAGCTTCCGGTGTTGACGACTGCATCAGCACCGCCGCTACTGAGTCTGCATCCACACATAAGGGGTTGATTTATAGAGCGCTGCTTAAGTTTTAATGCGCCGCCAACAGCTTTCAGTACGCACTTGCTTATTAGGCTATTAGCCACTGCTGTCGACGTTCATGCAGTGTTCAAACTCAAACCTGTTTCGGACTTTAAAACACAAACAAATGTTCATTTCAATGCATTTGCGTTCCAGTGAATACCTCGAATTATTTAATACTGCTGGTGTCAGCCCATATGTTAGTTATTACAATATTAGACGTCATCTTGATATAAAAAATGATGATGCATATGTTTAGTATCATTTTCTGCATGTTTCTGTGTACAGTGCAATGTGAGGTCAACAGATTAGTACTTTCTTAAATGTTTCTATGCAGAATGTACTTGCTTTTTCGTTTTCTGTTTTGCAATCTTGTGCGCAATTGAATCATTATTTATGAAGAAGAAACATAATGAAAGTTGAAAATAATTAGCTAACTAGAGAACAGTTTTCGTAAAGTAGCCCTACAACATGGTGCCGTGATTGTTTCAGTTCATTAACGTCATTGTACCTCATGCATTGGTAGCAAAGTGACTGATAGATTACGTTAGCCTATACATGACGTGACAGTGACGTCGTTCTTTCTACATGTAATCACCGCCATGTTGGAGGTATACTATGTTACATCGCAAAACTGCGTATGCTCGCGAACTGTTGTGTGTGGAATTACACTGTCTATAATAAGAATTTTCCAATTTTCGCATTTTTGTTCCAACTAAAACTGTATACTTCCAACATGGAGGCGTGTTATGTCACGGCGTCACTGCACCTCGTGTATAACTTCCAAGGACGACACAGCCATGTTGTTGTTAAACCAACCTGCGTCTCTGAAGTCGTATTCTGCCTCCTATGTTCTGGTTTCTCCACGCCGCTGTGCTGCGGTCATTCGCTTCGTCAACGGTAGAACGGCGACACGTTGACGCCCTCCTATAATAAGCGTGCTAAATTGCTGTCGCAATCGCAACGCTTTGCGCACGCATTGTTAAAGCAGAGCGACTGGGCAACGCTGGCGGCGCTGCTGCACACTGTGTCGCCGACTCGGCACACCTATTATAGTGCTGCGCTTGCTTCAGCCGTTGCACTGGATACTACTGCAGCTGAATAGAGCTAATGTACAGGGTGCGAAAATAGTAGAGCCCTTACTAAATTAACAATAACTTGTATTTAAGCAAGCCTGTTAGATTACATTTTCCGTAAAATTCGAGCGTGAAAGAAGCAGTTGATGTCAAATATTCTACGCATGACATAATTTATGACGTCAATTACTCTGCGTGACCCACGAAGCGGCGATATGGGTATAACAAGTGATAATGTTGTCTGCGCTTTCCCTTTTACTAGGTCGGCCTATCAAGCTATGAAAGCCACTTGCAAACCATTCTTCAGATCGAAATTCGTGTAGAAATATTTTTTTTATTTTTTTTTCTCACGTTTCCAGTCAAGATTTTATCATTTACACTTCTGTTGCCCATATCACAGTTTCAGGCACAGTAAATAATGACGTGAAAAGTTAGTTTACTCATATTTAATACAACTCATAATAATATACTAACTCTTGTTTTGCATGCATATTTGGTGAAAAATATAGCTTCCTTGGCTGGTTTTAATGGGCTTTTTCTTTTTGAGGCACCCTGCAAGTGGACTTATAGGTAGACATGCTGATTTCACGAGTGTCCGAGTCCCTTCTGAAGGATCGCAGACAGACGACTGCAGGGGCTTGGGCGCCCGGTGGCAAGCGAGCCGTGATGAGATCAAACACGATGGCAAAGGAGATCGTCTTAATTATTTTCACGACCGCGAAGTCTTCAAAAGTCGCGGTGTGTCTGTAAAATGACGCGCGTTGGTTAAAGCACCGTCACACATGCCACTCTGGAGGCGTGTGATTCAGCGATAAATTTTTAAAATATGTGGTGGAAATTTATATCACACGAGTGGAATTTTTCTCTTCCTTATATTGTCTAATTGTCGTTCTGTCCCACGGTATCGTGATTCTGAAGCACGACTGGATTAATAATGCTTAGGATTTTTATGAAAAACTAAAACGACCAGGTAGCAGGCTGGTGCTAGTGTAAATATAGCCTAATAGGTATTTATATGAATATGCTTCGGAGACAGAGCCTGCAGTGCAGCTGGATATCCCAGTCTGGAACTGTCAGCCGAACTTGTAATACAGCCGCTTCAGAAAGTCGCTGAAGACATTTTTATTTGGACAGTAAGACCGAAGCCCAGTCTGAATCTCCCATTTAAACTGCGCTTTCGAATTCTCCTTACTTACTTACACTCTACAACGTTTTTGGTTATCTAGGCTGTTCTATAGTTGCGTTTGGTGTGCTACAAGATTTTGCATGCTGTGTATATTGTGTTAGTGTTTGTCTTTTTGTTTCTGAATTATTAAATATATTGTCAGTATGTCAATATATTATTAACTTCTGACGGTTAATATTAATACTAGTTGTAACTTGTAACTATATTGTACGTTATCAACGCTATTAACAAGTTCTCCTATTTTGTAGCAAAATAACAGAATCAATACACCTAGCGTCTTAAACACGACAATTTGACTGTGTAATGCGCCATCGGACTGACTGTAGGGGGCGCACTACAAATTCTTCAGTTACAGTTACAGTTACAGTTAACAGTCGTTCGTAGCAAATATTAGTCATCCAACGGCAGCCTTTTCGGAGATACATCGGAGATACATCTAGAGTAACTATACCGCATAATTACTTCCAACGTATTTTCGTCATGGTGGACGGATCATTAACATTCCAGGTCACTGAACGACATTAAAGTTCTTTCTGACCAAGGTTGACGACGAGCCAAGCTAGTCAAGCATTAACTGACACGACTAGGTTATCAGTGATTTCGACTTCAGTGGCGGTAGGCCTATTTCACATCAAATCACTCTTAAAAATTTTGCAACGAGGCCTATATACGATCTAGAAAAACGAGTTTTATTGTAGTAAAGTATTACACAGAATACACACAAATGATATTCGCGATATAAGAAATCCATTTTAACGTTATTCACACCATTCACGCTCTCAATAGGATCGTCTTCTTCTGGTTTATCAGCCGCCGTTAATATTGATTATTCTGTCTCATTTCTTAGGACTTTCTCATAGGTCTACGTCTGACGTCGTAGGTCAGTATAGTATACTAAACATTAAAAATATTGCGTCCAGACTAAGCACCCGTAAATTCTCTTTAATAGGATTTCGTCTACTTCCGTTTATGCGTTACGTCTTTTTTATCGTTTCGATCACCTCAGGCAGACATTGCAACGTCACACGTACATCTCCGAACTGCGTAGATATGCCTCCGGCTGAACAGTGTTCGGTTCCGCCAGTCGCCATAACCATTCCGTCTGTTTCCGGACTGCTTTTATGCGGGTTGCCTCATGTAATGACCTGTCTACATTGACTTAAAGAGCCATACGTTTAGATCATTGGTTCCCAACCTGGGGGTAAATTACCCAAGTTGAGTAATGGGGCCTTTTGATTTGGGTAATGGGCTGTTTTTATTAGTCAGGCTCAGCTAAACAAAACCCAGAATCGAGAAACTTGCACGGCAAAAACAGGCCCCACCGTCGTATTAATTAATAACAACCATCGCATTAAAATAAATGATGACTATATAGTTTGTCATTTGTCCCTTTGAATTTGGTGTGCAACCGAAATAACTGGGCATTTATACCAAAATATTGTTGTTCGTGCGTGATTGAGGGTTGAGAGAGAGGTAACGACCCAACGTCGGGGTGCGATTTTGGGTAACAGGTCAAAAAAGGTCGAGAAACGCATGTTTATATCATCATTATATACAGGAACGGCGTCATTCCCCTTCATAATACAGAAACTAGTACTACTTCGGTTTAATTAAGCCAACTACGTGTTGATTTAGCTGACCCGCAACAAGGAATAAGAAATAAATGTATAATCAAACTGATCATGACAATTGCGTGACCAAAAATGTGAAATATAGCATTAACGAACTGAAATGATTGAAGTTTTTAGACCGTTACCTTACGATAGAGTATATTGGTATATTGCTCAGGTTCGCCTCTAGTCGATCCTGGGCAAAAATGAATCCTTGTGCGTGCGGAAAGAATTTTAGTACTGCAGAACCGCGTGAGAACCGTACTTTGTTAGTTCACTTTATGGCTATCATCATCATCTTCAATAAAAATATGTATGGCACCTATGACAATAAGAGCGTAATGCGCTACATTAAACGTAGTAGGCCTTAAAGGCGGTTAAAATATGAAGAAAAGTAATTTTACTTTTAAAATGAAACAATTAAGACTAATGGAATTAAATTTAGAATAAAACATTCCGCGTGGTGACTCATAAGCTCCTCTTGCTCGTATTACTTGCATATTCTTGCATATTCGGTAGTGCTTGTGAAGACTGCAATCTGCTCCAAGAGTTATCGATGCGGCGATGTGATGAACGCTCTGGTGCGAAATTAGTTATATGGTTGCTATTAGCCGCATCTCGTGTACGTGAGGCTCCTTGATAGCGTTCTCTTGTTCTTTCTGGTATTTTTATTACAGACACATTTGCAGGCGACGACTTGTGAAGATAGCCATGTGACATTACAATGATGGGTCGAGCTGCTACATACAAACAGCTGTTGAAAATATTCAATTTATATATCTGGGTCACGGCACTCGACGTTATTAGTATATTCAGTCTATGTTTTATGCTTTACATATGTGTTCATAAACCTTCACGTTGTTTATAACGTAGCCTACTTACTTATTGGTTTCATTGTGTGCACTGTACTTTATATTGCTTTATACGCATTTTACATTATGTACGTCTAATGTGTAGTGATTAAGTTTATTACTTACTTACTTACAAAACAATCTGTAACGATGGCATTCATCTTGTCTCGGAGTGAGTGTGAAGCACAGGCTGAAACTAGCTTTAAAAGTTTGGGATTAATTCAGACACACTTATTAATTCAACCGTTCATTGTTTATTGTAAATTTTGTTTGAAAATTTCTGTTACTTTTCCTAGCGAGGAAATGGCCCACAAGTGTTCTTATTTCGTGTGCAGCTAGTAGAATATCCACATTACGTCAAGCTTTCGGGGGCAGACGCATCCATTAGCTGGACGTGTATCAGTGCGCATAAACGCATCAACTGGTTCCGAGAATGACGAGGAACGAGCTTGCAGAATGGAGATTATAGGAAGGAATTTTTCACCGCGCGTTTCCTGTTCACCGTCCGCGTCTGACTTGCATATTTTATGACGCTGATGGAGTCGCTGGATGTGATTCTGACAAGATCAAGCCATGTCTCGTTGGCATATCAACAAGTAACTACGACCGGTAACTACGTGAAGTCATCGTGTCTAGACTGATTCGTCACTGCGATGTTAAGGTTTTTATGTGCCTTTTCGTCCGATTTGTTAGCGCAGCGATCATATTTTGTAGCCACCCGCCACGTACACTTTTGCAGGCACACATTGACGGATGTTCGTGAAACTAACGAGTGCCGTGACGTGGAGTGGCGAGATTTCAGCATTCGTATAGCTTTCCTGTAATGTGTTAACCATTTACGTCAAATTCTGACCACTACATATAAAATGAAACCATTTTAGAGTCTTTACTTGGTTAAGTTATGTGTTCATATATAGAATGGTCTACATATGACGACAAAGTGGCAACAGACGGATCGACGTATCACATCATCATCGTCACATAGTCCGACCGGGCCGTTGCGCCGATCTGTCACCTTTTCTGGTCACTTTCGTCTACATATATCGGCCTACATAACGTGGCGGGCGGCAAAAGTGAGGTCTTCGAAGCAACGGTTGCTAAACACATCCACACAAAGCAATTTCAAAACGTATGTAGGCCTATTCACAGGCGTGGAGGCATTTTTTTGGGTTTGGCTTGCCCAGGCCGATTTGGTACAGTGTGTATTCCGCGTTCTGGGTGGATTAGAGTTTTAGAGTTAAGAGTTCGTTTCTGGTTGCTGTTTGATAGGGGCATAATTCCACACGACCATACCCTCCAATAAATCAACTTATTTAATTAATGTTTTATTTGAATAAACTTCTCTATTCGGTGCCTTTTTATATTGTGTTGTGTATGAGTGTAAAAACTGTCTATTATTTTAGAATATTTAAGAATATTTTATTCATTGATTTAGTTATGGTACAAATGTGTTTTAATAAATTTACTTACTCACTTACTGTTTGGTATAGGAAATCAGTTTGCTAATTGAAAGGTGAACCCACTTACACAACAGCGACATGCGAGACGACCGCAGTTACTTGCCTGCGGACAGACTCACCCAGGAAGAGCATCATAAGGATGAGGATGTGTAGCGATCTCTCCGGCGTTGGCATAGTCATTGTATCAGAATCCGCTTCGATAAGGACCGCGCGGTGAGTAAACTCTTGTTGTCTCGGTAATAAGTAGTGAACATCATTCAATTGCGGTTGCTAAACGCATTTTCAGCGTTACTCGAATAGCAAGACACTTGCAAGTCAGACAGACAGACAGAGTGAGACATAGGGAAATATTACATTGTTAAAGCGTATGATCAAATTATGTTTGGTTACATAATTAAAACTATAAAGCAATTTCGTTCATCCATTACACTGAATATACTGAAAATACTGGTAATTATTGACACGCGACTGAAGGTTGAATCCACTGGTGTCCGTTTTCTAATCAGGTCACTAGTTATCGAGCCAGTAATTGCCTTTCGTGTTGTTGAACCCGATTTTTAAACTCCACCCTCGAAAGATTGAATAAGTCAGACACGTCAACATGCTGCGGTATCATAAAAATGGAATGCAATTGTAAAACAGAACAGACACGCAAAATTGTATTTATGCTAAAAGCAAAGGAGCAAGCTCTGAATTGGTGATCGTGGAATTGTTGAAACCATATTGTCTGCCATTCTTATTGTATGGTTTGAAAGCAGTGAGCTTAACAGATAGTAATGCCCGTGCGTTAGATAACTGCAGAGCAGTGTACAGAATCTTTGGTGTTGGCGATCATGAAAATGTTAAACAGATCAGGAATGTCTTTGGATTGTTTAGTATAAAAGAATTAATAGAAAGGGGAAGACGGATATTTCTTGATCAGTTGACTGACAGTACTGGCTACAGCGTCATTATAAACGTAATGGCTTCTGATCTGCTGCTGTATTAATGTCTGTTTCTTTAATTTCATTACTTTGTATTATTGTACTATGATGTTTTACTTTTCCAACTGTATATTTTGTATGCTGTGTATTCTGTTGCATCTTTATGCGAAATAAATTACATAAACAGGTGACCTCGCAGTAATTTGCGGTCGATGCCATATGTGAAACAAGAGGGCATAAAATAATCTCGTTCATCGGGAAACGACAAAATGGCTTTGTGGTCAAACGATGTGGCGAAGGACAACTTCTATAATAATTAACAGAAATTACAGATACTATGAAGCAGCAGAACACCCAGGTGGAAGTTCACGCAGAAAGCGCGCATGCACAAACATAAAGAACAACAAGCCTAGTTAATAAGAACTGGTACCATGGCTGTGTAACTGTGGTATCGCAATACTTCCGTTAGCCATAGGGCCTACTCGTGTTAAAACGGCAGTGTGACAATGACAACCGAAGTTGTTACAAACGGTGCGAAAACTGGTTACTTAGGACGTGTTACTATATTTAGTTTAATGCTAACTATTGCGTGCTGTTTAGTAGTAGGGTTAGGATTAGGATTAGGATTATATTCAGTGTGTGGTTGGTTAGTGGTCGTGCACACGTATTTGTTCTACTTTCGGTTGTCAGCGTCGCACTGCCTGTTAAAACAGTTAAAGCCAGTCAAGAGACAGTCCTCTGCTCTCGGTCCTTTCGACACGTGTGTTCACGGCGACATAATAATATCCGGTTCAAAGCTTTGAAATAGCAGGGAGATGAAGCTTCTGCGTGTTGTGGAAAGAACACCGTGTCTCAGAGAAAATACAGTAAAATTGAATACAGATGCCCAAAACGCAGCTCTTGACCTCCATGTAGGCTATGTCACAGGGAGGGTATACCCATTTTTACCACCCCAAACAAAGTGTCAAAACATAGTAGAACTAAGTTCAAACAGGCAGCACGGCTACAATTACAGCTTAGCATTTCAGTTGAATAACCTGTCGTTCACTTAAAACAAGCATAAAAACCACATAAAGTAACCAGTTCGCTTTCACGTTGCAACTTCTGTTTACAACGCCAGTGACCTGTTCTGTGTCAATATTGTGGGTTCTAGCTGTTGTTGCTGCTGCTGCTGCCATGACGACATGCGACGTGGAAGCAGAGACTGGACGAGTAAAGACGGCAAGTGGCTCTGGTGCTGCAGTCGACCGACCGCCGCCGTAACAGGCTGAAGCCGCCAGTAAGTAAAAACGCTGCGGATCAGTGTGTCCAAACCACCAGCACAAAAGTTCGCCGTCGGCGCCGTCGGCCGACACAAGCACGACATCGTTCATCTTCACGCCGCCGTCTCCCGCGTCGAACTGGCCACCCGAAGCCAGACAGCGGTACACCTGCTCCGAGTTGTGTCCCTCTGGACAGTCGCGCAGCAGCAGTCTGAAGCTGGTGCTCAACGCATCGCTTCCGGTTTCGAGCGAGCCGAGGCGCATGACGCCGCGACAGCGCAAACCGCTCTTGAAATCGACCCGGAGTTCTTCGTAGACGACGTTCGCCGGAAGTCGGCACCAGGCCGACGGACCGGAAGTGGAAACGATAACTTGGTACCCTTGCTCGTCGTACGTGAACAGCGATCGGCAGTCGATCGTGATGCCGGTGGTGCCGTTAAACGGCCAGATGCGATAGCGACTGCGGCGATAGAGAAGAACGCCGGGCGCCACAAGACGAAACTGGATGCATTCGTAGCGTGGTCGGCAGCCGTTCTTGTAAGTCCTGACGAACATTCGTTCCACTGTAGACGAAATATCATCACGTTGGTCGACAGTGATAAATTCGATACTGTCCCACGTCACGCACTGCAACCTGACGCTGTCGTTGGCACCATTTATCTGCAAAAATACAGAATAATTCAAGTGGTCGCCGCAGTACAATGTTTACTCAACGCCACACGAAAGTGTCGACCTCTTGCGATTGGCCGCGTAATACATGCGACAGCAAACGTTAGATATTTGCTATTTTGGCACTGTGGTTGGTTATCCTTCCGGCAGCGGCAGCTTCTTTATCGCGCCCATTTTGCGCCGAGTTTTTGGAAGCAATGCCGTAAAATTTTGGTTTCGTTTATTTTTAAGCATTCTCGGTCTATTGAAAGCAGATATTTTAATCATAATGACGACATTTATTGCGGGGAATGACATATGATCACATGTTGCTATAGATTTTTGCGCTTTCGAAATAAACGAAATAAATTTATTGTTCAACTTGAAACACAATATAGTTAAAACTGTCACATTGAAGCAAAATTTCTTCGCACTTTTTACACACAGAAATAAGCCTACACTGGGAATATCGTGAGCATTGTTAAACGTACTTGTGCGAAATGTTCGGTGATTACGACGTCGTTGACCGATGCCGTGTCAGGCTGGTGATAGCTTGGTCTCAATGTGGAGCTCCAGTGCCCACGTAGATGCTGCGGCAGCTGGCAGGTGTCCGGCCGATGGTCGTTGCAGATGCCGCAGCGACGTGCACACGCCAGCATCTTTGCGGAGCCGGCGTGTCGACACGGCTGACCCCAGAACTCGCACGCCTCGTAATCGTCGCGGCACAGCTGGCGCCCGTCGACGCGCCCGTCCACTCCCGCCTCGGTCGAGGTGCCATTGCCGCCGCCGAAGCCGCCGCCGCCGCCGTCGTGAGACAGCGACGGCACGAAGTCGATCATCAGGTAGCGAGCGGTCGCTGGTCGCGCGCGACTTCGGTCGCAGAACGCGTCTCGGAAAAAGTACGCGGTGAACGCGTGACGTGGTTGACGGGCGGCAGCCGAAGTCGACGGTCGACTACCAATCGCGGCTGGATAGCGCAGACACCAGGCCCTTCGGTGGCGACTATGGCGTACCAGCGTGTACGCAAACGGGCCCCCGTCGCCGTCGTTCCAGCTCGCTAGACAGAACACCGGCTGGTCGACGTCCATACCGATCGCTTCCGGTACGCACTCACGATACCTGTGACAAGTGTCTTTCGTCAGGTTACTCCACTATTAAGAAATTAAGAAATTAACAAATTAGTTAACAGATAGATAGCAACAGGTCGTGTTTGTCGGAAACTGCTGCTGTTTAGCCTAGCTTTTAACGTACAGTGACATTCTGTTTTTATGCTATGTCACTTGGATTGTACCTATGTTCCGCATGTAATGGGCGCACTACAAATGCACTGGATGATGATGACAATGATGATAAGATAAGTGTTATGGTTAGGCTTATTGATAGGTTAGGTAAACAAAACAAGTAAAAACATGTATCTGTGCAAACGGGTAAAGCGGTTTATGGTGTATATTTTTGTTTATTTATCTGGTAGTAAATTTAAACCAAATGGGTAATGAGTTTTTTATTTGGAAATCCAGAATTCTGGGTTAGGGTTAGGGTTGCAGTCGGCACAGCTGGACTCCTTCATTAGGGTTAAGGTTAGGGTTAGGGTTAGGTTTACAAGCCACAAGCCAACAAGAATAGCGTTATATGTAAGCCGCTAATAACACAGTTTTCTCGTGCCGACACATACCGATACCGGAAGTGGATTCGGTCGCCTTCGTCAGCCGAGCACCGACTTTCGACGCGTGTCTCGTCACTGAACGCATCGCAGATGCCGCGACGAGACAGTTTGTCGAACATTCGAATGGAGAAGCCGCCGTCGGCGAACGCACATGGCTCGGCCGTACGAAAGAACGCCGGTCCGTAGTCGACCAGCGGCCAGTCGTCGAGGGTCGACGCCATGCCACCCGCGTCGCCACTGCACGTCGTCTCCAGCAACCTCGCTGTCGTCCACGTCGGTGTTGACTCGCGCAGCTGGATGACACCGGCGCTGTGGCGCACGAACTCGACGCATGCGTAACCGCCGAACTGTTTCCGGGTGACGTTGTAGCGCGACACGTTTCCGGTTGGCGGCGCCGCCGTGTCGTTGACGGCGACAGCGCCGTTGCGGACGATGTACCGATGGCGACCGAATGACGTCACGCAATGGCGTTGATATGACGTCAGCGTCGCGTCGGCTGCCGCGGCCGATCCGGGACAGCGTGATGACATCAGACGAATTTCCCACAAATCGCCGACGAACGTGACGTCACGCCACGAGCACGGCGTACTTCCGGTGGCGTCGTACGTCATGTGACTTCTCCACTGGCGAGCGCCGTCACGCGACTGAAGATAGTCGGGAAATGAGCAGATGGCCGCGCACACAGCGAGCGTCAACAGGAAATAGACGAGGACAGACAGCAATCGTCGAGTCACCACTGAGTCACGGCGTGCCATATAGCGACGTGATTTCTTGCTAACCATCCGCACTGTATTTGACGAGTCACCGTTCTACAAATTCACAGCCACCGTAACAACAACAGTGAAATAGTAGGCAGTACTTCCAGTAATAAATCAGTTAATTTACTAAAATATCCGGCCGAGTCATCTGCAGTTCTTTAGCATTTTATAACGCTATATGTACAAATCAATAGAACTGAAAAATTTCGAAAGTCGTTCATACCGAACGGTACTGGCTAAATCATTTTTATTAGCACATCTGATTTGGAATATGTGTGTTCTGCTATAATAAAATAAATATCTTATAATGTATATGTATATCGAAAATTGACAATAATTTGGCAATTATATACTACCTGATCAACATATATGAAACTACGAACATGGTCGTATGATTGTTATTATGTATTTTATGTATTTTATAGTACGTGTATGTGTATATATATATACACGTACTATAAAAT
>Ga0056115_1001100_pt1 | contig 12461 bp, 12 predicted proteins | sample WorMetOlspDAHAB1_FD_77007 | JGI IMG/M metagenome (GOLD analysis project Ga0056115, IMG submission 77007) | Marine gutless worms symbiont microbial communities from Max Planck institute for Marine Microbiology, Germany - Olavius sp. DAHAB.1 ... | reverse complement strand
TAGCGAAGTAATGAGTACTTCCGGTTCTGCCGCCACGTTGACTTTACGGTAGACAAATGTATCTGTGGTGGGTGGACAATATGTCGCTCAGCGAATCAACGTTTGAAGTACAGGCATAGGCTATACGTACGTACAATGCACTAATATTTTAATGCCGCTAACATTTTAGCATTTCTGGTGACGTCATAAATGACGTCCGAGGTCACGTGATATTTACAGTGAGACAAACGTATAGAAAATGTATTCATACCATCAGATGCAATCATGCAAACGGTACGTTGTTCCATGTTAGCGCTACCAGCGCTGTCAGCGTTTCCAGCGACCTAGCTAAGCGCTGAGTACTAAGCGCTTGCATAGGAATACGCCCGGTTAAAAAGTTACAGCAGTTATAGGCTATATATAGTATGCTAAAGGCCAAGGGTGCCGGGGCCTTTGGGAGAAGGTTAATATACCGACGTTGCTGTGTAATCCGTTGTCGGCATGAGGATTAAAATTAGATTTAGAGCGATATTTTACACCAATTTTCGTCAAACATTTCAGCGAGAATTCAATCAATCAATCATGAATTTTTAGAGTGGCCTATAATTATCAGTATTTAAAACACTGCTATAGGTCCACTGTAGACAGTAGGTAGAGACAAAATGTCAGATCAGCCGAATATCAGGATATGATTCCGTGAAGAGGAACGTCTCGAAGTGAGTCGAGTGCGGAAGGTCGCTAGAGACGGTACCGACGTGACCTCTTATGGCAGGCAGTTCCACACCTGAGGGCAAAGTTCTAACAACCGAAAATGCTCGGCTTGCAACAGTCTGCGAGTTGACCACAGTGACTGACCGCGTACATCGAGTTTATCGAGTCATTTTGTCGGCGAATCGTCCAGCTAACCGACTGCATGGTCGAGCCGTAACTTCGCGTGACCGAATGTGGTGATCAAAAGTAGTCGAATGCTCTCTGAAATCCCGTGGGTTATTTATAGTTGGTAACTTCCGTATCTGGCAGCACTGTGTCATTCTGTCGAGTGCCAATTTTAAAGTTGTTTTTACTGTTTTAAGTTGTACATTTGTGTTTTTGTTTCTGTTTATCATATTGCTTAAAATCACTCAAGCTTCAATCATATGCCTTATTTATTGCTAGATATCAAAAGTGGTAACTATTTTGATCTGCGCTCGATGAGCTGACAATAGTTTCGGTTGACACATTTTCTGACGCATGGAAATTTGTTGGGTTTTTTGATGATTGTAATCTACCTCCTTAGAATAAATGATTGCGAATTAATACGTTTTTATTTATGAAACTATATGTATGTTGTGGCGTCTTACGCTTATACTGGACTTTGTTTGTTAAAACCACTTAGTGTCGTCTTGTGTAAGTTTTTTTACTGTGTTTGGGAGATGAAAATGTTCGCGTTATGCGTCGTAAAAGCATTGAAGGTCTCATGAAATCCGTTGTAGGCCTACATCTGAACAAACTTGACATTATTATAGGCTTTCACATTATCCTTATAGTTGTTTTCACGGATTAGTTTTAAAATATTTTTTTTTATTTTAATGTTTATTATTTTAATATTACAGTGCCAGTAGTTGTGTGATAGTGTGAAATTTTTGTCCTCTCACTTTTCTGTGGTTTATTGTCTTCATTTCATAGACTTGGAATACAATAAACTTGTCACACAGCTAGCACACTCATCACTGACTATCAATCAGTCAAACTATTGTATGGTGCGCCCGAAAGTTGACCAGAGAGCTGGCCAACATAGTCTGTTTGCAAGTAGGAATAACTAAAACAGAAAAACATAGAACATAAAACGTAAAACCGATGAGCAAATAAACCCAGTGAATGGTCTAGAGCCATGAGATCAGTCCGACAGACAGAAACAGGCTAAGGTGGAAGATAAGATTTTATGAAAAGGTAGGTTTTGAGCTCAGAGTGAAACAGTGAAAAAGTGATGTAAGGTGATAGAAATGTGTAGCAAGTTAAATTGGCATGTTCAAATGAAGGTCGCTGAGAGGGGGATGAGTAATTTGGATGACAACAAATTAAGGATGGGCGGTACCAAAAATATCTGCCACGGTTAAATACCGTGACAGAGTACTGAGGTACTGAGCAGTAACGAGAGACATGTCCAGTAAGTAAACCTTTAAGGAAGTGTCAGTCCTGCTTCTCGAGACGTAACAGAAGTCAGTATGGAATAGGAATTAAATTAAAACTTTGTTAATTAATTTGCATACGACTAATTTCAAAATCAAAAAGTTGACATAAAAATGCCACAGTCATACCAACAGACTGAAAATGGTGGGCCGTATAGGCTAGTAGGTAGTAGCCGGACTAATATCATATAGTTACTATTTCGTTGACCAGACAGATTGTCGTATAAAACTGAAAGAATAGAGTAACTGTGCTTGACACATTGAATACACGTTACACAAAGACTAAAAACACTGTAGGCTTATTAGTAAGATGCAGTAAATGACACTATGGGGTGCAAGCCATTTTTATAAACTCATAATTTTTGACTTAGGCCTATAATTATATGGACTTTTTCTGTGGTTTGTACCATCAGAATTTTTTCAGTTAAACTATCTAGTTAACTAAACAATTTTTAATTAAACTATAAAGTTTTAAGTAAAACTTTTTTGTTAAACTATTAGTTGCAACTATTTACTATTGCCCAACACTGGTGCCATCAGTACCGCCCTCATCCCTACAACAGATGTTGTATATGTTGATTCGTAATCATTTGACACTAAGTCTAACACTAACCCCTAACACTATGGCGGCATGACTCAGTGGTAAGGGCGTTGGTCTCTGACTGACAGACTTTCCCTGATATGCGCCTGATCTATGGTTGACGTGTGACCACTTCGTGGGTAAGGCGTCCGCTATGGGTCAACCAACCAGGCCAACTCAGCCTCCTACCGTCAGTGGGACGGGGAATGAGTAGTATATCGGTTAGCTAGATGGAAGAGACTGTTAGCAGCAGTTTCGCCCTTTAGCGAATACTTATACGAAGAAAAGGCAGATGTGGTGTATTTGCATGTAACTCTGTGTGATCCACATCTGAGCGCTTAGTGGTCGAGATACTGACAATAGGCCCTATACAAGTCTGCTTCCTTTCCTTTCCTTTACTACTTAACAGTTAGCTCACCACTGTATTTGTACGGGTGATGAGTTGACTGATGCCCAAGGGACTGATGGTTAGAAGTCAAGTTGCTACTGGATGGACCAAGGCAACCAACTTAATTTTTAAGGGCTTAGCTGAAGCATTTCATACTCAACCATATATAGAAGTTTAAATGTCAGTGTAGCTTGGATTGAACACTCATTCCAGCTCTGCCCTTTTGGAGCACCACAGCTAATATTCGGCAGTTAATATTATGAAAGTTTTTCACTGTATAACCGAAGTAGGTCCAATGCTGGGTATGTAATTGATCAGAAAGCTGTCTTATAATAATAATAATAATAATAACAATACAAAATTTATAAAGCGCCATAATGCCATTAGGCGGCTACAGAGACCCTGGCAAAACAGGCAGAGTATTTAGCGGAAAGCAGTATATAACATGTGAGTTTTAAGTCTGGATTTGAAAGTAGAGAGAGATTCGCAGTTTAACACAGCAGGTGGCAGTGAGTTCCAAGTCAGTGGTGCAGCAGTGCTGAACGATCGTCTGGCGAATGATGTCCGTCAAAATGGCACACACAGCAGTGGGACGGATGACGATCGAGTGTTGCGTGCGCTGGTGCGCAACGAGATGTGCAGGTTCAGATACTGCGGGTATGACATCTGCTGAGTCTTGAACGTCAGCATGGCCAGCTTGTAGTTGATGCGCTGTTCAACAGGCAGCCAGTGCAGTTTCCGAAGCAGCGAGCTGACGTCTGACCGCCGAGGCGCTTGTAGAACGATATGCCCCGCGTTGTTCTGGACTCGCTGGAGCTTCTGAATGGTGCCGGATGGAGCGCCGTACAGCATAGAGTTGCATTAGTCGATTCTCGAGAGAATCAGGCTGCATGCAAGCATCTGTGCTAAGTCTAGCATCAGTAGATGGCGTATGTGGCGGATCGCTCGCGCGTGGTAATTGCATGATCGTGCTACGGCTGACACGTGGTTATCAAAAGTCAGGCGACGATCAAGAGTGAAACCGAGAACTTGCATCGAGTCAGCCATGGGCAGGTCAACATCAGCGACTGATACAGACGTCAAAGATGATACAGCTCTCAACTGTGTGGCTGTGCCCATGAAGAGCACTTCGGATTTGTCTGGATTCAGCAGGAGTCCATTCTACATATACCACTCCTTGACGTCAGTGGTACAAGCGGCGAGAATGGACAGGCCAGCAGCTGTGTTGTCGACGCGCATCGCTAGGTGGAGCTGGGTGTCATCGGCGTATTGATGGCATTCGGACGCCATGAGACGCGATGACGTCAGCGACTGGACTGCGCAATACACGGCGAACAGCAGCGGACCAAGTACGGCTCCCTGGGGTACTCCGACTTCCAGGGTGGTTACAGAAGAGTGATGCTGCCCTAGCTTCACAAACTGTGTCCGGTCCTGCAGATAAGACTGAATCCAGGAAAGCGCAATGCCAGATACTCCAAACTCTGTGTGCAGCCGCTGTGTCAGTGTAGAGTGACAGGCTGTGGACAAGTCGAGGCCGATAAGCAGTGTGACTTCCTGGCTGACAAAAAGGAAGGCAGTGTGGACGCTGTCAAGGACACCGAGCAGCGCCGTCTCGGTTGAATGTCCTTGCCTGTAGGCGGACTACCGCTTGCTGAAGTTTGTGGAGTTGGTGAGGTGGGGATGCAGACGTGCCAGCACGAGTCTCTCGAGCACCTTGGAGACTGTCAGTAAGTTAGATATCGGCCTTCTTCAATAGCGGCAGCACCTGCACTGATTTGAAGCGTGCTGGGAACTTTCCGGTCTGCAGTGACAAGTTGGCGAGTGGTGATGGCCGGTGCGAAGACTTCCGCGCAGTCCTTCAGTAGAGAGACAGACAGAACGTCCAGCGGCGATGTCTTGCGTGGTATGGACGCCAGCAGCTTCCGGACCTCATCGATAGTCACCGGCTGGAAAACCGATAATTCGTTTCCGGTATGCGGTCGTGCAGCAAATATCCGGGAGCTGGACTGCTGTATCGCTGAAGCAATGTTGTCCTGGATGCGTTTGACCTTGTCGACGAAAAACAAACTGAACTTGCCGACGAGGTCCGCGCATTCCGAGTGGTCGTATATGACCTTCTGTCGATCATCTGCCATTTTTCATATAGATGCTGCTGTATGACAAAATGACAGATGCTGCATGTTTAAAAATTAGACAAAACCTAGAACTTGTTTCTGGTGCCAGCTCATCTTCTTTATCCTGAAAAAAGTACCTTATAATAAGTGTTGTGGCTTTGTTTTTAGATGTGTTTCTTTTTGTTGGCACTGCACATTTGTTGTTTGTGTTTATGATTTGCTCTTTGTGCCAAGTTGGTGTGCTTTTTTCATGCAGGCATATGGGTGTTGGGTCTTCCGTGCACTGGATTAATGATGCAGTCATCTGGAGCTCCAGTCACTGAGACGTCCATGGTGTATTGTCCGGCCGTACTCACACACAGTGCTGCAGCGGCTGGTGGAACCAAGCCGTTGGCGGAAACCAGCAGTCAACAACATCATCAGTTGAATCCTAGAAGTCACCTCGTCACCAATCGAGCTTACACAGCGTCTAAATTGACTTCGGACTATGTTTTGGAAACTTCTGTTGATGGAAGACCTTTGCAGGTGGTTACAGGTAAATTGTCAGATGTAAAATCGGAAGTGGAAAGACATGCGAGGAATGCTGTTGCACACAATGTGACGCACCAAAAGAAAGAAAGTGCAAATATTGAAAATAATGAAACAAGTGTGCACATACAGTCCAGTTCCGATGATAGGAATCCTTCTACACGTATTTTGAAAATTGAGAAAAGTAAAACCGAAACCGAGTCGATCGGGTTCAGCAGAAATGAGCCGTGCAGTCAAAATATGCCGCATGCAAAAAATAACCTTGATGGCATGTATTGTGAATTTGAAAACGGTGATAACGCTGAACATTGCAACGACATTGTCCTGCCAAGCAAGAGACCTGCAGAAGCTGCTCCTGTGGGAGACGTTACCGTCGAACGAAACAAGTTGTTGCAGCATGTGAGTCAACTGATTGTCGAGAAACAGGAAGTGGTTTACAGACTTCGCGATTTTGTCGAAACCAATGCACAGCTGCATGCCGAGCTGGAACGATCACGAATTGTCATCGCTGATTTGCAAAGCAAGTTGCATGAGGTTGAGTCGATGTTGAAGCATGAACAGCATGAAAAAGCAGTCCTGAACAGGAGACTTGCAGAACAAACCGGTTTACAGCCTTCAGCCAGTATCCGGGAACCATGTCCAAATAATGCTTTGCATCAGAAATCAGAGGATGCAGTACTCAACACAGGTATGAATGCAGTTTTGTGCTTGGGGTAAAGTACTCGCTAATTATTTATATGGTACTCGTGTTTTGTTTGTTGAACATTCTTTACTGTGGTTAAAAAGGTCTTTGTATTTTATCGTTTAATGTTGCCATTGTACAACATATTGTATACGTTATAACGTTGTATTCGACTTAAGCAGTACTGGTGATGTTTATGCGTGATTGTTTTTGGGTGTCATTGTTCACAGAGTAGAGTAGGATGTAAAGGATAACGCTTGAGTTTAAAAAATCAGACTGCCATATACAGTGCAAAGCTGTTTTTTTTCAGGCTGCTCAAGAATTTGCGTTGGTGATGGTTGGTTCTGTAGGCGAGGTTGACAGTTTGGGATCATCGTCGTCATCTGATGTACAGACTGAACTGCAGCGGGCGGTGCAGTTAGCCATAGATCAGCAAAAACAGCTGGAGGACCTGCGCAACATTGTCGAACAACAGAATAAGCACATCAGCAGGCTGTATCGACGTGATGTCAATCTCGGACTGGAGTTAAGACCATCCAGCATCCAACAGAAAAATTCACCCTGCGATGTTTCCACTCAAGCTGCGACAACCGGTAACGTGTTATTTACTTTTCACATGTTCAGCGTGTGCTTATCAGTAGTTGGACGTTCCGTTAATGTCAACCAGCTTTTATTTTATGACATGTGAAAGTGCAGTGAGACTAACAAGACACGCTTCCTTACAGTCACAACTTTACTGAGTACTGGAATTAGATAAAAATGACGTTGTGCTACATGTATGGCAAATAATGACAGTTTTTGTCTCCATCTTGTAGGGCAAGTAGGTTGCATCAGTGTAACATCCAAAACTTAGGTATGCCTGTGCAAAGTGCAGTTATCACACTTTTCTGTACACTATTGCAAATGGACGTAAGCATTCATTTTGACCAACTTACAAAATTGGTGTTTATCAGATAAGTCAAGAGCACAGTGTAACAAAGTGACAATAAGGAATGCATTCTGATTGCATTTTAAGCAGATGTTGACCATGTAAATAGTATTTTTAAAAGTTTACATTTAAATTTTACATTTTGCATCTCGCATTTTGTGTTTTAATTTAACTTTTTAAGTCTCTATTTTATGTACTTTATTTTCTGAGAAAATAAAGTGAATACAATTTTTCTGTATGTGTTGCAGCCATTGCAGTTGGCTTAATAAATAATAATAATAATAATAATAATAATAATACTAGTTGTGTGCCACGTGTGTGGAACTGCACCTGTCTAGCTACATGGTCTGCAAAATGCCTAAGTTTTGTAGCTTGCATTAACACATTAGATGGTTCATCTTTTCGCCGGCCCAACGGTTTGGAACTCACTGCCTGATTTGTTGCGTGATCCAGCCGTCAAGTGTGAACGTTTTAGGCGGGACTTGAAAACGCATCTCTTGCCAGACATTGAGACATGAGCGCATTTGAGGTGTCACTGTTTCACGGAATCACACTATATAAAATCAACATTTACTTATTTACTTACTTACTTACTTACCTACTTGTTTCTTTTTTAATCTTTAATGCATTTTACTATCTTTTTCATCTGTTGACAGCTACCGTATATTTAACCTTTCCACGATGATAATAAAGGTTTATATTTGTGACATGGTGACTAAGTTTGAGGCTCATTTACTGACATCACTTCACCCTGTATATATAGTTCACATGAAGTCACAGACGCTGAATCTTATTCAGCAGTCGTCGCCAAAGCCATATTACCGCTTTTTGTGGTGCTATACGGCTCTCAGTGTTGAATGCTGTACCACTTTTCAGGCCTGCCCAGTTAAAGGAAATTCACGAAAATGCTCTCACCCACAGCCAGATTTGGGGGTTAAAAATATACCAAGTCTAATTTCGGCTGGGGCTCCGCCATATACCCCCTGGGCGACGTTCCCCAAACGTCCTTGTTATCTAGGGCATGGGATACCCCGCCCTTTCCCCTATACCCCTTCGATGTATCGATTTTGAGCCATACCAGTTTTTGAAACGTTCCGACGTTCATCTTTGAAGTTACTGTTCATGGATTTCCAGAGCTCGTTGTATTTTGTAGAGATGACGCCTGCAGCAGCTACTGCTGCCGCTGAGCCAGTGAAACCGGAAGCGCAAGTTTTTGCGAGTCGACGCGACTTCAGTGATGTTCCTGCGACCGCAGTCCATGTTCATCGTCCACCACCACCGCCGTCGTCGTCGTCACCGCGACGTGCCGCAGTCGACGCCGCCACTTCACATGCTGCCCGTGAACGCAGAACCATACGGGGGTCTCCGCCGCCTGCCACCCGTCCCACGTCCCACACGGCACCCGCTCGACCGCTCCCCCGCCCCGAACCCGAGCTGGCCGCCGCCGCCGCCGCCAGACACACCGATCTGGAAAGTCTGCCGGCCGGCTTCGAGATGACGACCGCCTGTCCCATCTGCCAGACTCCCATCCCGTTCAACGCTGCGTCGTCCGAGGACTTCTCGCGTCACGTCGACGAGTGTATATCTCGAGTCACCAGGGAAGGACCGTCAGGCAGTTTGCGGGACCCTGCCTCGGCTAATAGAACGTGTCCTGTCTGTGATATTGCATATCCAGCTGACACATTCTCACAGTCAGATTTCGAGAGACACGTAAACAATCATTTTGATGATGCCGTCACTTCATAAGTTCAGAACGCTTTGTACTGCTTCCGCGTGGGGCCCGGTTTACCGCGAATATGAAGAGTTTGTATTTTGTCACAAGTTCTAACCAAGCAACAATGTCACTTCTAAGAGGTCGTTCCATCGTTTGCATCATTGTGACGCATTTGCAGGACATTTTTAAAAGGATATTTTAAAACTGCACAACGTGCTCCCCTTTCTGTTCCGCCCGTCCGCGGAATGAGTAGTGCGGCATTTGTGATGGGAAAATCATGTCACAACGTCAACTTTTAAACTGTACGAATTTGATTTTGCAGCTGCACACTAGAAAAACCCTGACATTTCGTAAAGTTTGAAATTGTAAAAAGTTAAACAACATTCTTTGCCGTAGATCAAGACAGTGCACGCGACGCTCAGTTATGCTAAAGTTACTCAAGTTGTGTAAGCAAATTGTGACCGTAAGTTATTCCCGAGTTTGACATTGGTTTTTTTTTAATTCGTCATATCTTTGTCCAAACTTCCACTTTTCCTAAGTTTGTCCTGCGTTGTACCTAAGATTCTTTGTGCGTAAAGCTTCTGTAATATCTAATTGACGTGGGTCCAGGGCACTTGCCCGTTTGCATTTACCATGAATTTGTCTTGTGTGTTCGATATATGTAACTTCAATGATTGTTTGCACAGACTGTTCATTTTTCATTGTTAATTATCTATTGGAACTTCATAGTTGGAATTGGTTGCTATACAGTCTGTTACAGAATCCATTTCCATGTGTCTGGTAATAAGTTAAATTCTCAGCAATTGAACGATTATTATGCTGTTTAAAATCTTCACTTCTGTGTTTTCTTCTCATTCTAAACAGAGTTAAACAAACTGCATTCTAAAATGAAGTAAATAGACTGAGAAGTCCCAGTGGAAGGATGGTCAAATAAATGTGAAAGAAATTGTAGGCAACTGGGAGTCGAAATTTTAATGTGTCAAATAACGTGTCCTTTGTCATCGCGAAGAATAGTTTGGTACAAATTAACGCTTGGAAATAGACAGCAACAGCACACCACGTAATACACTGGTCCCATGTCCGTGGTCCTAATGCAGCTTCGGCTGGTGTATTCCTCAATGATAGCCATGTACTGTACTTCACAAAAGGTCTTAGACTGGCTATATGGCTCTGGATTTCCAGCAGACCGTAATGAAATGGGCCAATCATATCACACTGATGATCATAACCAATATTCAGTTTGGTTCTCGTTATAATTGCGTGGTAATGTGGTTGATATCTGGCTATTTTACTTTTGTAGTGCATGTTAATTACATTGTATTGGTGTTATCGAACTATAGCAGTATTAATGTGGGTCACTTTTCTGAACAATTATTTGGTTAGTCTGTAGCACTCTGTAGTATAAAAATGCTGATGTAAATTATATAATGTGAGTAAATGTGATATACGTTAAAAGTGCTATATATTTATCCACGAATTTTCATCTGTTTGTTGATCTTATAGTTCTACAATATAATCAGCAGTCTGATAAATGGGGAAATGAATACTCTTCATTATGATGATCGAGTTTCTGGAGCAGTACAAGCAATTGTAAGCACAAGCTGAGTCATACTTCAGCACAATTACCACCTGATGTACGGCGTTAAGTTAGGAAACGACTCAGTTAAGAAACAACGATGTAGACGAAATAAAAGCTTTCAGAAAAGGTTAATTTAAGCGTACACAAAATTTGGTGTATGTTGGTGTCAGTGGTGAAATGGGTGAGTTTTTAAGCCTTATGTTTTAACACTGGTAGTGGTACGTGGCAGATATATGCATGAACAGTTGTGTAGTTATGAATGATTCATATAGCGACTGTCACACATATCAAGGCTGTACGTGACATTTGTTGCAGATAACTGTGTGAAACAGGATCATACGCAAGGATTGAGTGATGGGGTGTCAGAACCTGACATCCCCTCAGCAGCCAGCAAATTATCACTTCCTCAGACCGTCACCCCTTCAGCCGATCGTGTTAACATATTCTGAGCAAACTTATGTAAAATCCACTTCAAAATTCTGAAAACGATTGCCACCACTTCTTTTATGACATATTTAGAGTGCACGAAATTCGTTTTAGGCCGAGGCTCTACCCCGGACTCAGCTGGAAAAGCTTACAGCGCTCCCCCAGACCTCTAGCTGATTTTAAGGGGCCCTACAGCTCATTGCGTACTTAGAAAAGTCTGCTTTGATGCCATGGCTTCAATCTGCATACAGGACATGGCCACTCGTCAGAGAACGCCTTGCTCAAAGTGCTGTCAGATATTCTTCTAGGTATCGATGCTGGTGATCTGTCTCCTCTGGTGCTATTAGATTTATTTGCAGCCTTTGACACGGTAGATCACCACATTCTTCTGCAGCGCCTGGAGCGCTCTCATGGCATAACTGATTTGGTTCGTCAATGGTTTTAGACTAGTCTTATGTGGTTGGCCGCCGCGAATTCGTCCGAACTGGTTCGTCTATACTTCGTCACTAGCGCTGATTCTGTGTGCATGTGGCGTACCACAGGGGTCGGTCCTTGAACCGATCCTGTTCTGGTTGTACACTGCTGAGTCTGCCCTCATCTGTATGCAGATAACACCTAAGTCTATGGGCTCTGTCGTCCGTCTGCAACGCTGGAGCTCCATAACAGCATCTCTACCTGCATCGATGATATGGCTAGGTGGATGCGCTCCAACCGGCTCCAGCTGAATACTGCTAAGACTGAGGTTCCGACACTTCCATCTGCTACCTGTGTCACCAATCCGAGTGGGCACTGAGCAAGTCATGCCAGTTTCCGTTGTACGCAACCGCCGCATCTGCATGGACGCTGATGTGTCGATGAGGTGTCACGTCTCAAAGACTGTAGCTGCCTGTTTTGCGGACCCCCAAGGATTTTTGATACCAATTTTCCCTGTAAATAGTACTTTGATTAAACGTGAAACAGTATTACAGCTGAAAACACAATACGTTACTGTTGGATTGGTAGGGCAAACTATGCTTTTTGCCAATATTTCGTAATTGCATATTGTAAACAGACAGTGTAAACACGCGTGAAATGTAACGCAGATTGCTTTTCGGTTTAATAAATGAGCGTGTGGCAGTGAAAAGACGTCAATAATTGTCACTCTACTTGAGTCCTGCGTAAACGAATAGGCCTAACAACAAAAGTTTGGTCCCCGATTGGCTTTACTGTGTAAACTGTACGAAATTTGGTCAGTTGATTCTCAGGAAAATGTTTCCATGCACCAAATTCGATTTAGGCTGGGGCTCGGCCCCAGACCCCACTGGAGGAGCTTACAGCGCTCCCCAGGTCCCCTAGCTAGATTTCAGGGGCCCTACTTCTAAGGGGAGGGAAGGGC
>Ga0056115_1001099_pt1 | contig 12467 bp, 5 predicted proteins | sample WorMetOlspDAHAB1_FD_77007 | JGI IMG/M metagenome (GOLD analysis project Ga0056115, IMG submission 77007) | Marine gutless worms symbiont microbial communities from Max Planck institute for Marine Microbiology, Germany - Olavius sp. DAHAB.1 ... | reverse complement strand
CATACATATAATTCAAAGCGGCGCGTGTCTTCAACTTCGTCACGTGACTTAACTCCTGAGTGTTGACAGTCTTGAGTCAACTCGTCAACTATCCGACACCGTGTACAGCAGTGACAACAGTGCAACGAAGCAGTCGCCTGTGCTTAGGCGTTATCAAGACTTTCACTCAGAGATGGACATGGATTGAATCCATCCGTATATTTGATTTCGTTGGGAATTGGTTGGGTAATGATCTCCTGCTTTTATGTGTTTTTGTGTGTTTTTTTATCACTTCTATAACACACTGCCAAACGAAAATCCAATCTGACCTTTTCAGACTTAATGGCGTACAGACATTTTCAACTTTCAGATTCATCTGCGTAATAACGAAAACTTAACACAAAATTATGAAATAAATTTTAAACTGCACATGCACCGATGCACACTTGTAGGCTTAATGTGCAATCAGTTGACACGTGACTGAACGACCGTCGGCTGTTTGTAACTTTGTAGGTTATATGTCGCGTATTAGCCAATTAGGTGCTTGTGTGTAAAATGGACAATACTTCTGACCATTGCTGTCGCACGGTTGGGCCACAGTCACAATGTCTCAATGGCATATAACGAAATAACAACATGAAAGCAGTGATATTTTAAACCGTATTTTCTGGTTTCAGTGCTTTCGGTGTTTTTGATCGCCTGCAGCAGAACAGTATTCGTTCCCCTTTTGTCACATGCATTGCTTACGTTATACATTAAGTGTATGTCGCCTCCGAAATGACCTATATTGTGTCGAGTGGGGCGTTAATCTCTACTCACTCACTCATCCGTATGTGGTTGTGTTTTTGACGAGGTTAATGTAACGTAGTTGGTAACAGCATGCAGACTGATGAGTTGCGCGGCAGGCGCGCGTGCGTTGGTTGATGTCGAGGAAAGAGCGAACCACACTGGCCTCACTTTTACACAGCTTTCTAACATCGTTGTATGAATGTGGGTCCAGAGTTGCCCGCCAAACTTTCCAATCCACGCCACACTTCTGCCCGCCACAAATGGTTACTCGTCGAGCCTGTATTGGTGTCCATTATCAGTGTGTATTTCGCGTATGAGTCCAGTGCAGTTAGCAGGTGGTGAGTTTTGTATACAACCTGTATAGTTGTGTTTTACAGTCAGTCGTTTGTCTCATAATTCCAACTGCATTATTCACTAGTTTTCACTTTCTTACTTTCTGCAGTGTTTAGTAGTGCAGGGCCCGCAACAAAGCAAAAAAATCGCATCTGCTCGTGCGATCCGTGAAATGTGTTGAACGGTTCATAGCTTACAAACGAGCCGCTACAACAATGCTCGGTAACAAAGTGCCACGGTGACCGATCACTCGAGTGCAGTTATGTCGGCAACGAGTGTTCATTTTTGGCAATAGCAAACACTCTAGTTGACGGTCGCCTCAGCAAGATTCTTTGAAGTGTCCGCGTCGCCACCGCTGAGTCCCGCTGTGCATCTGCTGTAGTTCAGGAAAAGTACCACAACTATACGAGACATTTCGGTGGATTTTAGATAATTTTATGTTATGACATTTTGACAAATGGTGTATTTATGCTGCAAACAGCGTCACAGAACAGGTTTTGTCATTTTGGACTCACGTTTGTTACACAACGGTGAAGAGCGAATAGTAGTTACTTACTTCTACCGCTTCACGCCCGCTCTACTGCCCAAGCAACGGGAACTGTCCGTAGTGCCAGAGTACCTCGCAAAGTAGAGACTGCGTGTGGTGTGGGACGTTTCGATGTTGACATTCAGTACAGCTCACTTTGCCACCACCACGCTGAAAGCGCGAGCCAGAGCACGAGCGTTCTCGATCCGCTCCATGCACCGGACTCTCATTTCCGGCTTTTGCTATGCGCTCGGCTCAGCGCGATACGATCACTCGGTCATCGCCCCTCGGCCCATGCCGCCGCACTTTTATCCCACTAAATGTCCCTCGTCTGCCGCTGGCCGCCTGCCCGCCCGCCAGTAATCGCTGCCGAATGGTCGCGACCGGAATGGGAAAATATTAATCTCGGTTTTCACTGCAGCGGCGGCAGACACTAGATTAACCTTTTGTTGAGACTGGTGATCTGTCGTGTCGACCGACGTCTTTGGTCTAGCGCATCCACTTCGCCATTTCATCGAACAGAAACGTGCAGCCCACCCACGAAGAATACACGTCAAATGTGACACGAGCAATGCCCTATAAACTAAGTTATTCGAGTTCTGTGCATAACAACAGAGTCGAAACGAAAATCAAAAACACGCTCACTCGTCAATGTGTAAGTAAGTAGGCCTAAGAATGCTTTTACAGTCAGCGCAGTTAAACATAGTTCATATCGACACATGGTTCTACTGCCAAAATAAAGCGTGTTCAGCCGCCGTCTAAACTGGTTGTACAACAAGTCCAAGATTTTTCCGTGATTTGACGTAAGATTGTTCATAAGTCGCGGTTCTGCTATGCCGAAGGCTCTGTCGCCAAAGATAATGCATGCGCGTCCGACTGACGAGAAGCGTACGAGTGTCAGCCAAGCGTTGTCTTGTGAGGCAGGCGTCGCTGACGAGGCAGCAGTCATCAGCCAGGTAGATGGCACAGTGACCAGAAAGCGATCACGAGTACCTCAGTATAAGTTTTTATAAAGTCACTTCTTGCTGAAAAAAAAATAAAAATTTTCTAATCAGTAAACTGGCGAAAATTGAACACTAACATTGACGATGCATCGATCCACGAACGATTAAGTCATCAAAACTAACATTAAATGAAATACAAGTTAATAACTATGTAAAAATGTAAGCTGAATTTTTACGAAAATTTGGTGTCAAATATTCTCGCGCTATATATATAGGCTCTAAATCGCAATTTTGTTTGAGAGATTTTATGTTTGTTTGAGTTCGGACGCATAATGTATCAGTCACCACGCCCGAAGCGAAGATCGGTTAAATGAATGCCACTAAAAACTACAAGGACACATTTTCACGGATTGTTCTCAGACAAATTTACACATTTCGGACATTATGTACTGGACAGCACAGTTATTATACTTATTGAGTTGGCTGATCTGGACAAAATCAAAAAGAACACGTCGAACGATGCGTTGATAAAGGTCGTTGCTATGCAACGAGACAGCATCAGTGTTAAGATGAATGAGAAATCAAAGAGTGGCGGAAGGCGCAGGTGATGAGTTGCAGCAGCAGTAGCGCCGCACGGCATCGAGCATTCATGTTAGCAGCGCCCAAAGACATTCTATAAAGGACTAATTAGCGGTCGCATCTATGTGAGCGCCGTATGCACTGACTGAATGCCTTCCGGTGGACCCAGTCGTACCTGTATAGCACCTACAGGCTCAACGCAAAGCACCTGCTTGGACCAACAGTGCCGTCGGCGCTGAACCGATCTACTCCCATCATATTATATAGACAGCGTCAAAACATTCATCATGCGTTTACAAAAGGTGTCGGCAAATTCGTATCATTCTTGTTAATGGACATGAAAACATATGACAGAGTATAAAGAAAGTAACCTAGCAAGAGACACTGAGACGCGGACAGACGTAGTTTTTATAATCAATCGGTAAGCCTATTCGCATGCACTATATATTGTGAGCATAAAAATCATACCTTTTTTATTTCCACAATAACTTTTCCAAATGTTAACCTAACCGGACAATAGTCAAAAGTATAGAACAGACACTATGTCTTACAGACTCATTGATATATAAGCCTAAGGGCTTAACAGAAGGAGACAAACTGTGCAGTACACTGCGCTGGAAAGGAGTTAGGAAAGTGAACTTTTTATAACGTGCCGAAAACTATGAGCGTTCCGTAGTGTCACTGGTGTGGCAGAAATATGGGTAAATCGCAACGTTCAAACGTTCAAAGAGAGATTCGTCGAATATACAGCGGGGACAATCAGCTGAGACGGAACTTGCGTGTGACGCACGCTTACAGGCGGACAGCAAGCAGCAAGTGCTCGGTGCCACTATAACGTAATTGATATTTATACAGCGTCGCGACGCCGGTCTTAGTATAACGACATCACACGACGCGGCGACGGCGCGAGCCTTGCGACTGTCCGACGGCGACGTCGTTAATCCAGTCGCCACTCGGCCGCCGCGACGTGACGACGAAGACGGTGATTTCTTGACTCGATTTATGTGTGCGCAGCAGCTGAGACGCGCTGCAACGGCATAAAACTGCATCAACGACGGTGGTGTCGATCTAGCAAGTCCGGTTAGATTAGGCGCCATTGTTGTGATGGCAATTAACTTGTCAATAGAAGGTTGTACGTCAGTCAGCAGGCCCTGCATGTTGTAGCAGCGCAACAATGGTCCGATGCAATATCAGTCGCTCGATCGTGACAACAAAGCGCTTCCTTTGGTTCATATGTATAGTCGTCAGGGATCGGACTTTTCCCCGTGTTTACCACAAACCGCTCATTTCTTTGTTTACTGACGGTCATGCTACTGTGCTGTCGAGTTGTTCCAAATATATTATCAAGTAATAATAAATAAACCGCATGGTTGCTCACTGTCTGGATCCGTTGGCGTGGTGTGGCTCAGTGGTCAGGACGTTGGTGTTTTGGCTGGCGAAGTTCCCTGACCTATGCCTGAGCTATGGTTGACAGGTTGTGTTCAAAGTGTGAGTTATGGGTCAGCCAACGAGGCCAATCAGCCTTTCATCCCTTATGGATCGGTAAATGAGTAGTAATCCATGTAATTACGGGATTACGGGAGTAGAGACCATCAACGGCAAACCAGAGCTGCGTATAACGATTTGGTTGCAGGTCAAAGTCCGAGGGCGCGGGCTTGGACCGCGGCCCACAGGCCGCACGCCTGCTTTGTCCGTGACACACAGCGCCGCGGTAGCTGCAGTATATAACTGTTATATGCCTTTGCCTTAGTCATCTGGTTGACATCATACATCATACCAAAACCATACCAACTTAACTATTTATTTACGTTTCAGTCTTGACTGAAAGTCTGATTTCACGCACAAACCAACGTCAACGCTTGACCTCCAACTACGGATGCTGGACACTTGTGGTTCTCTATACTTTCAATATTTTCACCGCATTTGGAGTTTGCCAAACTTTCGTTCTAAAGTTACAGCATCTATGCCTTATCCTTTTTTGACCCTGTGACCTTGATCTCTGCCTTTGTTGTTCGGTTACATGTGTTGTGGTCAGCCTGTCTGCTTAGTCTAATCTTCACTTGCACGTCTTTTGTTTTTCGGTTACGGGGATGTATATAGCAAAATGTATTTATAGACATATGTATAAGAGGACAGAGTAAGTGAAGTAAGAAGTAAAAAGAAGGATTTTAGTGTCCGACATGACAAAGTCACTGCGCACGTATTAAAGGAGATTTGGGGATAAGAAACGACTGAAGAGATGAGTCTTCAAACGTGACGACATTGACGACGCCGACGTGCCGTTCAGTGACAGAGTATTCCACAGTCGGGCAGCAGCGACCGTAAAAGCTCGATCGCCGATGGTTGAAAGACGGGTGCGTCGGACAACAAGCGATGATGACGAGGCAGAGCGGAGACGCTGACGGGCCTGGAAATCAGACGACTGGTGGAAAGAGGAAGGAAGGTTCACAAAGGATTTGTAACGTAATGCTAGAAAGCTGCGATTGAAACATGTTGAACGTCGCTGATGAAATGCTGAAACGAAATGGACAGAAGATTTTCTTGTGTTTAACAAAATTACATGTTACGCGCAGGGACCGGTAACCTTTCCGGTGGCAGCACATAGACCGCGCAGGCGTTGATTTCCCTGGACAAATTGAGCCGCGGCGACGGCGACGGCGACGGCGCATCTGCGATGCCCGGGACGGCTGGGGCGGGCGCTACACACTGGTTATGATTGCATCTCGAGCGACAGATCAGTTATCATCTGATTGCCTGCAGTGCCGCAAAGCAGCTCCGCACACGGCGGGCGTTGTGCCTGTCTCACGTACCATGCTGTGGCAGACCACACACCTCGGCGTCCTCGGCGTGGGTGAGTTAGTGCTAAACGTGCGCAGACATGGAATTTAGTTGCGCGTTGGCTGTTGGCCATACGTCCGCATGAATATTGCACCATGCATATACTACGGCAGGCGGGTGGGTGGGTCGGCAGCCGCGCTCTCTAAGTTTGATGCCGACTCGTCACAACAACACCACATTCAGCGGACAAATCGGCGCCTTCGTCTGCTAAATTATATTACTATTCGTTACTATGAATAACATCGGCACCTTTCACTATCGGCGACGTTAAATCAGCTTCTCTCTCTCTCTCTCTCTCTCCTCTCTCTCTCACACATTTTCTCTCCAATTTACCGGCGAAGATGCGCATGCTATATAGCGGTATACAGTGGAACGACTGAAAATGCGGGAGTGGAAAATGCGATACGGTCAAAAAATGCAAGGGTGAAAAGTGCAGGAGTGGAAAAATCGGGTGCAGATAGCAGGGGTTGAAAATGCAGGAGTAGGCAAGCCGTATAAAAAGTCAAACGATATTATACATTGAGAGACCCTTAAGTTACTCCTAAAATTGTCCTCAGACTTCTGAGTGAATAAAGAGTAATTATAGTGCATTATAAAATAGTGGCGGCCTTCGTTTTGTATAGTTTTAGTTTGCTGGAGGCAGCACTCGTGATGTGATGCAAGATAGCAGTGAACACAAATTATGTACCGGGTTTAAAGGATACCTAAACGCTGATTTTTAGTTTCACTGTAATTATTTGATACTATCCAACACAAGCTTTCAATCGAACAAAAGGCAAATGTCCGAACAAATGCTGAATTGATGTTCTTCTATACAGTTCTTCGAGACGACATATGCTAGGCATGTAGGCCTTCTCAGCGGCGGCTTTTGTGTCTTGACGTAAGCATTATCTGCTCAATTCATCGGTCGCAATACCCCTGCTATCTAATATATACTCCCGAATTTTCCACTCCTGCATTTTCAGCGCCCCCTATACAGTCACTCGCAATCGAAGTTCTTGCAAGGCTGTGTTAGGACAGTCGCGTAAATGTTTAAGAAGCTTCGGTCCACACAATAAGGGGGGACTCCTGGCATTCAGTACAATTGGCAGTATCAGAATATTCAACGCAATTCATACAGCAACAAAATCCTATGCAACGCTATAGTTATATGAATATGGTAGTATATGGAAGATCACAGCCTTTGCTGGCATATTAGGTAACAAAAACGTCATTCGTTTAAAATGAAGTGGGAAACATTAAGCAAATGGTTTATTGCCTTGAACGCAGGACAAGAGGCCAACAATAGCGATTAAAAAACAAAGGACCGCACAAATATTTGTAAACTGAGTCCGAATCTGTTTATATATTTCACGCGTAATAAACAGGCAGTTGGGGAAACAAATGCAGGTAATTTCTGTTACTGTTACTGTTATTCTAAACGACATGTTTAAAACGTCGTTTACAATAAACGAAATGTTGCATATAAGCGATATACCTATACCTACAGCAAAATTTCATATCAACGGATTACCACGAACATAGTCGAAAGTAATTGGCTAACTGAGTTGTTTATTTCAACTTGTTAACATTGCTTATCGCTGCGGTAAGTTATCTAAGTTCCTTTTCTTAAGATAGAGCTTAATTATGTAATGACATCGTTTAACAAATAGCAACAAAAAATAAAACATTTCAATTGCAATGTGTCGCATACTTCACCCGATGCACTGATGTTACAGGCCGGGTATGTATCTTCATTCGGAACAAATGATAGCAATTGTAAAAAAGCAAAGAGTATTCAGTAGCGACATTAGCAATAAAGAAAAAAGCGGAATTAAAATGAACAAAAACAGCAGTATTCAACATCAACAGTCCATGAAACAAACCAAGTACAACGCGCAACCTGATTTTGTCTGACACAAGACGAGGCAGTGAAACGGCGTTCGAATAGCTTACCTTCTGAACAAGTCATGAAAGAAGAGTTGGATGCGTTTGAGCGTGCGCAACGCCATCGGCAAGACGAGACGTCAGCTGCAGCAGCCGCGACCCGTCCACCGACCGAGCGACCGGCTTTTCTGTGATCTGATGATGCCGATGACAGCAGGTGCTTAGCCAAGATATCGGCCGTGCAGACGACGTATGGAAGAGAAGCGGCCGAGACAGGCAGATGGAGCGCGTGGCACTCGCTCGCTCGGTCGGTCGGTCGGTCAATCAGTCGCAGCGGCGCCCGGCTGATGCCTAGAGCGGCGGGCGAAGGTGGCGCAGCGTCGGGCGAGCCGCGATGGCGAACGGGTGGACCAGGCGGTCGGCAGGCGGACGCTGCTGACACGACAAAGTGACTGTCGAGTCGACTTCACTTCGTGTTGATCGTGTTCGTTGCCGTCAATTTCCAACCAACTCTCAGACCATCAGCGCACCACACCTCTCTCTCTCTCCTCGCCTCGCCGCCGCCGCGCCGCTGCTGCTGCTGCTGCTGGCAACGATGACTTTTCGCCGCTGACGCCTCCGCACTGAACAGCCGAGCACAGCTGTCATCAAGTGCTCTACATCGGGCGAGCCACTCCACATGAACGCCGCAAATTTTCCACCGATTTCGTGTGCTTCGTGTTCGCTGTGAAGTCGGTTTTGGTCACTCGCTTTGATATGACATGCACCGATTTCGATGACGCAAGTTCCAGAAGTGTTTCCGCAGCAGAAAGAGCATCTAAAACTGAAACGAAACGACAGTTTGATCTTGATTAACTTCGTTTTATCATCACTTGGCAGCACACCAATAAAGAAAAAAAAGAAGAAAACAACGACCCTAATTAATGTTATTTTGTTGGTCTAATAAACAAGTATGTAAACTTTTCCCATCGACTGTGTCATCTCTTTCACTGTTTCTGTCTGTGAATGAGTCGTGTACTTTCACAGCTGGATTAAAAATGAGTTCATCGCTTTATCAAAATACTTTTGTTAGAGCAAACGTGCAATTGACATCGATTCCACCAAGCGACAGTTCACAGTGCATTACAAATGCAAGCACCGAATATTCGCTATTATAAACTTGAACCGTTATTGTCGCATGAAATAGTCTATACCGTTGACGAAAAAACTCAACTATTTACTATTTAGTTTTTATGTGTTAAGGGCCTACAGTGGAGAACAGTTGCATAACTGCTATAGCTATTTCGCTATTTTTGCATATATTATAACCGCAGAGTCCGTGGTCATCTACTATTGGGATATCGCTAAAAAGTTGCCGTGTAACTAAACATAAACAATGTTGATATCTGACGGTTCTCAGCTTCAGTGAGTAGACAATGTACGATATTTTGGTGTTTTTGTTACTCGTTCTGCGCATTTTTCATGTTATTTTGATAATGCCAAAATCGTGTTACCGGAACTTTGATGCGATCTTTGGCAAAATAGGTAAGACTGCAGCATCTGAAAATGTCATTATGCAACTAATTAAATCAAGTGTATGCTTGTATTACTGTATGCTGTCGATGCTTGTCCGGTAAATCGTACCCTTGAACGCTCACTTGAGTTTCCGCTGGCAGAAAGTATGATGAAGATTTTTAAACTAACTCGAAAACCATTGTCAATTGACCTTCGGCCTCCCACTCGTAGCAGATGCATTTCAGAAACGGAAAATTAACTTCTTGCGCAAAATCTCCTTCACCTCCAACGTACTGTGTAAACTGTTTGTGACAGCTGCCTAGTCCGATATGAATGCGCTGTGTTCAGCTACATAACGTCCTGCTACTGCTATGTCATCATTTATTTGCTCGAATAATGACATTTAAAAACAAACAAGTACAAGAACACAATAGAGCAGGACAACAAGGCTAACTATATAGCACTAACAGATGCCCGAAAAACATTACGACCGAACTAATCAGTTACTCAGATACTCAGAAAAACTAAGAGAATTGAACTGTGCATGAACAATGACGTTTGAAAATCTTGTATGGGTGCCGCCTTGTAACAGATGCAGTTCTAATTTCCAAAAATTAGTAAAATCTATATCAATCAATCCAAAGATAATTTTATAACAATAAATTAAATCAAAACGTAACCGACGTAGTTCCAAACTAGGCAATTAGCCTAAGTGACACACGCTTACTGTAACTGTGTTCAGCAAAGCCAGGAAGACGTTTGATAAACCTGCGTTGAACTTTTTCTACAGCAACTATGTCACACTTTCGGTTAGGAGAACAGACAACACTATTATATAGGGTGGCCCAAAAAAAGTAAGCCACTATCACGAATCATCGTTAAATCGCATTAAAACCCGCTATTGAGGCTAGATTTTTCATCAATTTCGACTACAAAATGAGCACAAGAATATAATAGTATGCATTAAATATTCTATGTGTGAACTAATTTGTGACGTCATCACCTGCTCTGTTTGAAGCTGCGATATGGGTGAAATCAATGCATCTGATAAAATCATGTTTAAAACCAGAAAAAAGGAGAAAATATGCAAATAAAAGAAATTTTTACATAAATCACCTTCTAAAAGATCGTTTAGACATAGAATTCACAGCTTGCTAAGGCGAGCTGATGCCAGAAGAAGCGCTGACATCATTTACCGTATATGACGCATATCGCTATATTTGCGCGTCAGGCAGAGTTATTGAGGTCAGAAAGTAGGTCACGCATAGAATATTTAATACCAACGAATAATATCATAGGGCTTGATTAATACTTTAATTTAACGAATAAATCTAATCTCATTGACAGGCTATAATACGATTTAATACGATTTTTTGAACATTTGGTAGCGGCTTACTTTTTTGGGCCACCCTGTATTCTACCAAGGGACGGACATGTTAAAAGACACGAACCAAAAAGTGACACCACGAGAGACAAAGCATCTGTGTATCAAGTTAGCCCGCCTGTGGGCTCTTGCTACAATGTCATTTATGTGATCAGTTGGAGCAAGGTCATTCCTGACTGCGACACAAAGGTCACGACAACTAGTGATATAGGGCAAATGGATTTCATTTATGGTACACTGTACAGTCTGATCAGTTTGGCCCAGTGACATAGAGTAACTTTTGCCTACAGCTATATCAAGTTGCCAGGTAGTTGACCATTCATCCAGTGATCCAGTGCATCCATGGCAGACTGTAAAATGACAGCACTGACGTCATTAACTATCCAGATATACAGGGTGGCCAAAAAAGTAAGCCACTACAAGTGATCAAAAAATCGTATTAAATGGTATCAAAGCCAATGAATGAGATCAAATTTATTCGTCAAATTAAAGTATGAATCAAGCACTATAATATTATTCTTTGGGATTAGATATTCTATGCGTGACCTACTTTCTGACCTCAATAACTATGCCTGACCCGCAAACTAACGATATGCGTCAGAAACGGTAAATGATGTCAGCGCTTCCTGTGGCATCAGCTCGCCTCAGCATGCTGTGAATTCTATGTCTAAACGATCTTTTAGATGGAGATTTATGTAAAATATGTTTTATTTCCATATTTCTCTTTTGTTCTGGTTTTCAAACATGATTTTATCAAGTGCGTTGATTTTACCCATATCGCTGCTTTAAACACAGCAAGTGATGACGTAACAAATCAGGTCACACATAGAATACTTAATACAAACTGATTACATTCTTTTGCTCATTTTATAATCAAAATTTATGAAAATTTAGCCTTAATGACGGTTATAAATACGATTTAATGATGACACGATAGTGGCTTACTTTTTTGGGCCACACTGTACATCTTTAGATCATCTGCGAAGAATTTAACAATGATACCAAGTAATCACTGAGTATAGTGTATAGTGCTTAGTTAAGTTATACGTCACTTGCTACGTTGTCATGCTTGCTTTTTTCTTGTGTTGCTGTTTGTTTATATTGTACCTCTACTGTTTTGCGGTGAATAAAGTTGTTCATAAAATTATGTATGACGAACGTATAGGCTGGAGGCTTTTGTGCTCGTATCGTGCGTGTAATATATTTGGTTTCTTAACCAAGGTTAATGCCGAAACTGCTGTGTGCTTCTGTCACAGTTGTTCCAGTTAGGTTAGCTTTATAACTGTATATGCAACTTCGCTAATTTTCGTATAATAACCTTCCACTGATATGTCGTGTATTACTTATTCGTTCTAAGACTTATAGCTGTATAGCAACAATTCCACTGCGCGAAGCACGTTGCGAACAAAATTTGGTAAACACATCTCTTTGTTAGTCTTTCTATGAGACTGTGGTTGATGTAGTTCATGCTCATGTGGGCAACAGGTACTCGATCACGGGACATGTGTCCCAACATTATAGGTTCTGTGTATAATTTTATTTTCCAGCACTTTCAGAAGAACTGAAAATACTTCAATTGTTTTAGGAGATCGTCAAACTATGTCGGAATTGTCAGATTTTACAGATGTCAATAATTATAGAGCGATAGCTGTTTCCACTGCTGCCTCTAAGCTGTTTGAATGCATTGTGGCTGAAGAGTATCATAGTACATCTCCAGAAGACATGTATCAGTTTG
>Ga0056115_1001098_pt1 | contig 12471 bp, 7 predicted proteins | sample WorMetOlspDAHAB1_FD_77007 | JGI IMG/M metagenome (GOLD analysis project Ga0056115, IMG submission 77007) | Marine gutless worms symbiont microbial communities from Max Planck institute for Marine Microbiology, Germany - Olavius sp. DAHAB.1 ... | reverse complement strand
TCTTAAAATTGAGAAATATTATCAAGTTGAAGTTTATTATATTTTTTGCATATTGTGCCAAAACAATTCAGAAAATTTATCTGGTTTTAATGGTGTACAGCTACAATTTGCCTTGGCTATGCTGTAAGAGGATTTTTGCTGTCTTAAAAATGACTGTCTCCATAGCTTGTCACAGAGTTGGGACTCAGATACCCGTTTTTTGCCAACTTTTTTGAGGGTACTGTCATACACGAAATCACGGTCCATATATCTCACTCAGTTTACATAATATCGTTGACTTGCAATAATTATCTGTATGCCCCAAGTTTGTTTGCGGTTTTAATAAGTTACCTCCAAATTTACAGGCTCTGATTCGGTCCAAAAATAGGTGCCAGAAATCTGTTAGACGTTGACACTGTAATGCTGGATGCATTTATCATCACTGGCTCGTCCCAGAGTGAAGAGCTATGAGCTCTCCGAGTATTTTGGTAGTCTGCTCATGTATTGTAATTAAGTTTGCGCTGTTTGCAATAGGTGTGTCGCCGTGGAGAAGTCATTCAGGTAAAAGTTCTGGGTATCCTGGCATTAATTGATGAAGGTATGTTGGCAGATTATTAATTATGCCTGTGTTTTTTAGTTGTTAATTATGTCCATAGACTGTTTAATGCACTGAGCCTGAGAGCCCGAGTTCAACCCGAGTCGTAGACACATTGGGCCACACTGCGACACTAAGCTCCGCTGTCGACAGCAAGCTGTTGCGCTTTTTCCCAGGTCGTGCCGATGTCCTTCAGGTCACGTATCATAAAAGAAAGAAGGCTGAGATGGCTGGGACACGTCTCAATGCACTACTTGTTTTAAATTTTTTAATGCAGAATAATTCCGTTATTCATGTTTTCTTGTCCAAACAGTGTTGACGCTTGTATCTATGTAAATGATGTGAGTTTCTGAGACATTCTTATCGGGATTCTTAGGACCCCAAAACCACATTGTTAATAATAATAGCTTATTTTAAATTGCATAAAATTTAACAGCTAAATTGGGTGTACTGTATATCTGTTTTTAATAACAGTTAACTGTAAATTCTATGGCTTTAGAACAGAAAGCTGTGTGAACCTCAGACTGTAGGTGATAAAGATATGGATTATCGTTAGCATCAAGGTAGTCTGAAGCTACTGCTCTGAAGTTAATTAAAGCAAAACTTCAAACCTGGTGAGTGATGTATGGCCCCATCTTACGCGAAATAGGTCACAGCTGCTGCATTTCGGCATCAGTTATTGGTGATTATTTTGCTGTTTTCAGGAGAAACTGATTGGAAAGTTTTAGCAATAAATGTCAACGATCCTTTGGCACAGAAGATGAATGGTAAGCCAGTGTTTGCTTTTTTCAGTGATTTTGTTTTTCTGTACATCGGCACTGATAGCGACATTGTAACAGTGCTGTCGTGTTAATAGAGTTTCACTCGTTTTATGAGTTTTTTCAATACACGTTCAACGACGATGATATAGACACAATATGATGAAACTGAAACTGTGGTTATGTTGTGGTTTAGATGTGACTGACATAGACCAGCATATGCCCGGCTTTCTTGCGGTAGTGTTTTCGTTTCTTTGCTACCTTTTTTTAAAATAATTGTGTAAAATCTGCAGTTGCTCTGATGTCATAGTGTCTTCATTGTTTTTTTTACCGACTGTATCCTTGGAGCTTTGCATTGAATCCATACGTCATAGCATAATGACAGTTCCGGGACAGGTGTAATGCTTGTAACAAAAATTTATACAGTTTCTGGTTCCATTACATGTGATGATTAGCAATTTGTTTTTTAAAGTTACTGACAGTTTTACATTTAACACAGTTGTCTGACAGAGTGTTCCAGTTGTTAATTTCTCTGTAGCTAAAACAACGTCTTTTTACATCTAGTCTAGCCCTCAATTTAAACAGTTTTTTTGAATGCCCTCTGTGACGCTGTTGTGAAACTGAAAATAATTTTCACATTTAATATCGTAAATTCAATTAAGTATCTTGAATGTTTCAATTAAGTTGCTACGATTGAAATCTCAATACAAAAAGCTATAGCCAGCGAGATTGCAACTAGCAGTCTGTGGTGCAAAGAATATCTGTAATGTGTGTGTATTTTGTTGAGGTTCTTGTTTTTGACCGCGTTTGATTTTTGTGTCAGGCTACGAAAGAATGGTTTCGTATTTACAAAATGCCAACCGGAAAGCCACCAAACAATTTTGCGTTCGACGGCGCTACCAAGGACAAAGTGTGTTGAATTTGAGCTCATGTACACACACTGCAAGATAATTTTTGACGGTAGTTGTCAACAGCTAATACTTCAGTACGTTGACAGAAAAGTGTGTATGGTGTAGCTGCGAGACTGTATTCCACTTGCAGCATTTCACAGCGTAGTTTCATTAGCTGGCTGATAACTTTTAACATGTAACCTTCAGGGTTTAAGTGCTCCAACCAGCATTGCTTCAGTGTTAACTGAGATGGATGCATGCAACCACACATCAGCTGTAAGTACTGTAAACGGGCCCACTGTGACCCATCTTAACAGCTATTTCGTTTTTTTTCTCTTGTCCTGAGTGACACATCAATTTTGTTATTCGCGTGCTTAAAATCTGCAGTCGCATGGACTTGTGATAGTTCTTGATGCGGTTTTTGGCCGTTATTGTTTTGTGTTGAAATGTCGAGCATTTTTTGTAGTGCACTCGGATAACCGTAGGAAATTCGTCACTTGTCAGAAACTGGGTATTGTTTGGCTGCAGTGTTGCTGCTGTGAAAAAAATTATTGTTTGCTGTTGCAGGATTTGAAAAAAATTAACTGTGTTTTTGCATTTGGGATGGACTCCATCGTGTGTGCAGTTATTACTGTGATGCTGTGGCTTTCTTGCTACAGCGTTGTGTTATTTGCTGCATGTAGAAGTTTGCATTGGACATTATCGGTCAGACCCATGATCAGTGGCAGCAGCTGGTGAAGAAGCACACTGATGCTGGCTCGTTGAAGTGGTATGGAATACAGGCAATTGCACAGTTTTACGTCTGTCATTCTGCATGATTTGATATCAGAAATGAATTTGAGGCTGTTTTGGAGCAAGTGGACTGACATCAGTATCAGTGACCGTCAACCAATTTTTCTACCCATTTAGTGCACCAAAGGAACTTGGCACGGAGTGCATGAAATTAACTGTATGCTCAAGAATGTCATTAAATCAATTGGCCTTTGTATCAGTTTGCTTTCTGCATATACCAAAATGATGTAAATTTAGTCATAAATTTTGATAAAATTTGGCGGATTAGCACTGTGACACAAGTCGTCAAAGTTGCGCATTGTTGAGCCTGCAGCGTTAGTGCTGGAATGGTGTAATGTTTAACTGGCTGGTGTGGAAGTCACGAATGCTTGCAGACAGTGAAATGAAAGGAGAAATAGTGATGATTGCGAATGTGTGTGTCTGTGTGAATTAGTGAAAATTTTTTTACTTGCGACTCGGACAGTCGTGGAATGACCATTCGTGTTTGGGTAGGCATATTATAAGTACTGCTAATGATCTTGACAACTCATCTGGAAAAATGGCATTTTTGTCTAATGGTCGATCATTGCTGGTAAATCCATCACAGTTGTCAGCTGAGCCTGTCAATCAGCTGATATTGATGGTGTTGTTAGGTTCGGTCCATTGCAGTGTAGTAGTTGAAAGCATTGAAAACGATAGAAGAGCTGGCTCGCATTGCTCTTTGCTAGCTGTATGAAATCTGTCTACTTATATTCCGATTTTTAAGAGTTTGCATTTGCAATCGTGTTTTTTGATACAGTGAAAATACAACAGTGTCTGACAGTCCATTTACTATTACACAGGATTCTGCCAAGGAGATTGTTTCTGCTGTGAGTTGCTGTTTATCATTGATGATGCAGTTTCTGTTGGTTAGTGCTTTAGTTGGTTAGTGTTAATTGCTTATGCCACAAAGTGACTTTGTGATGTGAAGTGACCGTGGCATAAAGTTAGACATTGTATTGAACACGTAATGTGAAGTATTTACGTATGGTGCCAATATTACTGAATGATGATGCATTCAGGACAGATGGAGGTTAGAAGTTTTTAAATTGTGTTTGGCTGAGAATTTGAAAATATTACCGGTAATATGTTAGAAGCAAAGAAAAGTTGTCTCTCAATTTTCTTTGTTATCTGTGTGATGAGTATACTTTCGTTAATATTGTGCCAGAGTAAATGCTTGGCTGTTGTCTGCAATAATTTAAAAAAAATATTTTTGTTATAGCCTTATTTTCCTGAAAGTGCAGGCTATCCGGGGTGAAAGTGCCGTCATCCCCCAATCGGATAGCCTGCACTAATAAATTGCTATATTAATATTTGGGTTATATTTTATGTGAAATTGTTTTATAAAGCAACAGTTTTTTGTGTTGATATTTGCTAGAATTCTGCACATGGTTCTGCATCATGCATTCCTGCTGAAGGTTAATGGCTGTTATTATCACGTACTATTTTGTGGTATATTATTATATCTGTTAAACCTCTCTGCTAATGTTCGTAACAGTTGTTTTAGTATACTGTATAATGTAGAGTGTATTACCATAAATGATCTATAGTTTAAAGTAACATTGGTTTAATGAGTTTTTCTTAATTGTTAGATCTTATGTTGTAAAAGAACACATGTTCCGTGTATGCGGCGGTTATATCAGCTTTGTTTATAACTGCTAATTTAATTTGCTTATTAATTGTTAATCATTATAAATGCAACTTAACAGCTTAAAACAGTCTGTAATGGTGACATGGCCTATATCACAAAACTAAAACCGCAAAAATGACAAAGGTGTTATTACTTTTGCAGCACATTGCCATAATGTCAACGTGCTCCAACAGTGGAGGTAATCATTAGTTTAATTTGCAAACTGCAGTGTGTTGGCAATTGTCATTTATGATGATAATAAGTATGTTCCAGTGACGATGTATGTACTACCGTTGTTACGTGTTTTTGGTGTATACTTTCTTTCGTGTTTATGTATGTTTTTGTGTTGCAGTTAACAAATGGCATTTTGTGAAGTGACTTCAGTTGAGTTTCTGCTACATGGGACCACATTAATCGGTGCTACGAAGACTATCTTGTGCAATTGTTACTTTTGTTACTAACGACGTGACTAATGGCTAACTCCCGATAACTTTTTCGACTTGTTAATTTTGGGTTTATAGTAGTTGTCATTTTGTTGTATATTTAATAATGTTATGCAATTTTTATGAGTTGCATGTGCCTAACACTTTCTTTGATTTTATAATACTGTAAACAAGCAACATTCAATTGCTGCACAATTTGATGTGGAAATGCAATGCTGTGTTTTATTTTGTTTCCTGTTTGTATGGAACATAGTCGGAAACAATACTTCCCTCACCCTCAACTTTCACACATATTATTGCATTCTCCGAAACGTAATATTTTCAACTATCTCACTTATGTCAATGTTTTAACTCATCTATAAATTTTTAAGGCACGATATAGCCTTATTGTGCTGACAGTGCTGTTAAACCCGAATCAATCAGTCAATCCTGTTTGTATGCATTATATAGGCAAAGGCGCATTTATAAGAAGGTAAATTTTTTCGTTATTTTCCCATTCAATTGCTGACAAACAGAAAAATGCAAATTCTTTTGCATTAAAAATGCGGATTTGTAATTTCGTGTTGTATTTTTGTGGTGTTAAAATTCATTAACTGTTGTAGACTTATGAATGTAGATATTTTAAACTTTATAAAGACGTTCAAGTACCGGTATTTCTAGCATACACTGTGACGTGTTTGTTCATACGTTGGTTATATATAATTTGAACACGCAGCGAATTACTCAAAATTTAATAACAGTGTGGCAGGCTAAGGCTGACAATTATTGTTACTTTCCGGGGAACATTATTAAATCGTGATACTCGGCCACTGTTAGCATTAATAATACCAGATGCACAGCTTTCGTTTGGCCAGTTCAGTATACTATAAAACATGATAGCATAGCATACCAAACTGGTGAGCAGTCATTGTTAGCAACTACCACAACAACAGCAAATGCAACGGCAATCAGTGCTATGTCACAGCAGTTGACACTGACATTCACACGCTCACGCACACACTTTGAATAAATCTGCCATACAAGATGTAGTTTCCATTGGCCGATGTCCATCCGCACTCACAACACAATAACTTCTTGCACTTGGATCTTTGACTAAAGCTATGTACAAATTGTCGACGTAGGCCACATTCAGAAGTCAGAAATCGGCACGCTCTCTTGGCCGTAGGACGACTGGTAACCAGCCATATGCGGAGGAGCATGTTGATAGTAGCTTCGAGCCGGGACACTTTGCTGGTAGGAGTCTTCATACGAAGGGTTTGTTGGCTGCTGGTAGTAAGCTCCGCCCGATGGCGATCCTCTCCTGTAAGTGGATTCCTGGTGCACGGCCGTGGCGTGGTAGGAGCCGGCGGCCGGCTGCATTTTCTGCTGGATGTGGTGGTGGTGGTGGTGTGTGATGGTTTGCTGGCGAGGTTGAGACGGCGGCACGGCAGGCTGCTGTCTCGCGTTGCCGTACTGCAGTTGCTCGTCCTCTTCCTGTTGCGACGCGGCACGATCTCTCTCAAGCAGTTCCTGTAATCTTGAGCCTTGCTGCGGCTGAGGACGACGACCAGCAAATTGAGGCGGTTGCTGACGCTGAGGCTGAGGCCGCTGCGGTTGCCGTGGCTCCTCTTCTGCGGGCTCGCCGGCATCTCCGCGCTTCGCTCTCTCGTTTTCCTCCTGCAGCATCTGGTAGACGAGCGACTGCGACGGATCGAATTCCTTCTTCTTTGCTGCCGCTGAAGTCGAACGACCACCGCCGCCGCCTCCTGCAGATCCCTGCTTGTGAACCGGTTTCGGAGGCGTAACGGTGCTGCAATTACACATGCACATCTCGTGAAGTAATTTCGTCTAATAGAGGCTTCGGTATGCGCCCTTTGTTATGAGCTTTTCGGCATCTGGTAGATCATTTGACCTTACTAACTTACTTTGCTTTGAACGTGTTAATAGGCTTAACTGTGCATGTGTTCTGTGAATCTAGGTTTTTCTGTACATGGTTATTTCCCGTTTTTTCTCTTGTCTCTCGTGTTTGTTGTTCTGTAGACCACATGGCATGTTTACCTAACAAACTACAAAGTAGTGGGGAATTTCCCCACAAGCCCTTCTATTGCCCCACCAGCCTTTTGGTAACCGCTAATGCCCACCAGTGTTTTGCCCTTTTCAGTTACGCTCCATTACTGAAAAGCATCACTGGACACTAGATCCGAGGTATGTAACATAAAAAATTGACGTTCAACAGTATACACATAGTGACGGGCAGGGAGTCTGGACCCCGGAGTGCCCCTTGTGACGCTACGACCGTGTGCCTTTTTAGCCTGATGTCCCCACCAGTCACGTTATCTTCGAAAATTCCCTGGTAGACCAATATGCCTGAAAAAAGGATATAAATGGACGAATGAAACTTTACGCACACAATGCCTTGATAGCTGTATCCAGCTCCCGGTTTCGGAGCTGAGCTGCCGACTGGTTTAATGAGACCGGTCGGCGGTGTCGCAGGTGCGTGTTTTTCTCTCGGCGCCGGATACGTTGCGATCAGATCGGCGTGCTGCTGAAGTATCGACGGCCGATCTTGAACATGTTGCGGAGGCGGAGAGAAGGATCTGGTCGGCGCCGAAGTGAACGGCGGATACGCGTCATGAGGCGACGAGCTCCAGCTCGGCGTGCTCGGCGAAAGGACGGGCGCTGGCACGTGAACGTCCTGCAGCATTCGCGGCTTGTTCGTCGAACGTTGAGGCTGCCCTGAAAAATATAGATAGTATATAGGAGTGGACATGCGATTTAAGCGTATAATTACTACCGTGCATTTATTTGTCGGTGCGCGACAGTTACAACATAAAGTAGCACAAATACGTGTGCATAACAACTTACCAACCAGACACTAAATCTAATCCTGACTCTAATCCTAACCCTAACCCTATATTACTAAACAGCACACAATAGTGAAAATTCAACTAAGTATAGTCACATGTCCTGCGTATCCAGATAAATTCATACGAGACATGTTGTTGCACCGTTTGTACTACTTTGGCCTCAACCTTACTGCATTGCTTACATCTACGGTATTACATTCCATATATATGTAACCTGTCCGTCGTTTGAATGTCTGCATTATGTATAATAACTGGAACCAAATACAAAGTTGTCCATGACATTGTTCTAACTTATAGGCCTGTGTACAGCAGATAAAGTCTCAAAAGCTACAGATAAAAATTGTGCCAAAAATGGAAGACCCAACGAATAGCAAATTTGGTGAAATTGTTGAAGACGTCTAGAACGATTAACTGGAACCAAATGCAAAGTTGTGCATGAACGTGCACATTCTGAGTCAGTATCAAAATCTTAATTAGAAAGCTGCACAGATCAAGAATTCCGCACAGTTCTAGGCTGTCACAGTACTGAACTACCAATTAATGTCATATAGGTCTATACTCTCGAGTACACGTTACCGAAACAAGAGGCAATTTTGTCCGACCTGGAACTGGCGGTTTCGAAGGTTTGTTAAACATGTCCTTGATTTGACGAACTGACTTTGGTTCGTACGCATCTTCGTCATCTTGCTGGTTCATGGACTTGATCACTTGGGCAGCAACCATGCGCGACTCTTCGCTGACCCCAAGCTGTGAGCAAAATACGTGTACCGTAAGTATGAGCAAAAACTTGCGTAGTTAACAAATGCATTTGTCGTGTTACTAGTAAAATAGACTTTTGGCGAGAGGGGACCCAGTATAACAAATGTACCGTGTGAAAACAAATTATTGGCAATGATCGCCAACGCAAGATCGCAAGACCTTCCTGCATATAACTGTTGCAGTTATACGCGCTGCGCATGTTTTAATACTGACACGTATTATACACAGGCCAATAGGTATTTAATCTATTTATAAAATTAGATTTATCGCAACTGTGAAAAAAGCTAAAATAACGCACTGCAATTTTTCAAGGTACTAGAAAATTCTGCATCCAAATAGAATAAGAATAATAATAATAATAGCACTACATTATCGTGCGCCCAAAAGTTGAACAGATAGTTGGACAACTTAGTCTGCCGCACGTGACAAATATTTAAAATCGGAAAAAAATAAAACTGAAACATAAAAACCGACGAGTAAATTATTGCGGTAACAGGTCGTACGTGAGATCAAGACAATCTAGTTAACGTAAACCATACGTGTGCAGCATGTCCGTGGTCGTGCTGAGGCTGCGTCCAACCACGCTGCTGTTGCGGCTGCCGATGGCGCTCCGGTGACGTCGCCGCTTGCGGACTGTGCTGGCTCTGATTCCACATTCCACTGCCGCCGCCGTCTCTAGCCCGCCACGGCGGACCGCGATCTTGTGCTCCGTGTGCGCCGTAATCGGCGTCCGCCGAAAACTGCTGAGCGCTCGGCATGGGTCGTGGAGCGGGGACGTGTTGGAGACCGGAAGCGTCGCTGGTGTGCGCTTGTCTGTGCGGCTGCTGATCGGAGCTGCCACCGCCGCCGCCGCCAGGAATCCACACCATCGCTCCGAACTTCTTGGACTGCGCCTGCGGTGCTCGAGGTCCATCTGGATGCGAGCCGCCGCTGTAAGACGGTCCTCGGTGAGCAACTCGAGTTGGCGTCGGCGCTGACTGTGTCGGTTGCTGAACGGCGTTATCGAAACTGCTCGGCGCCGGCTGCAAATATCAGCACGATAACTAGAACTAACTGTTTCAGCTCGTTGCTTATAGTCACCACAACGTGCGAATGTGCACGTTCGAATTTACGATGGAATAAAGGGAATACTGCATACGAACTGTACAAATCGCATTGCAACTACAGCACCCGTAGTCGATTCTTTGCTGAAAAATAGTTCTGGTGTGGAATAGCTTACCAACCTCCGTTAACTTTGCCAGTCTTTCAGGTTTCAAAAGTTCTCTGTTACGAGTTGATTTGACAACAGTTTTTAAAGTGCACTTGATTTTTTTTGTATTGTGAAGACTCTACCTGGAAGCTGTCTTGTGGTGTACTAGTGTACTGCTAAATTGCATATTTTGCTTCCTACACTGTTTCACGTATTTACATGCTACATTTAAAGCTGTTTTTATTTCTTTTTTTGATCATGGGCAACAATAAGAGCAGTTTTACTTGGTGTCCAGCTCATTTTGCATTATGTTTTAATTAAATGCTGTAGGCCTACATTTGTTACTTGTTGAGCAAATAAATAAATGAATAAATGAATACTTTGAGGGAACGCCCCTTGGACTTCCTTTTTAAAAACGTAATGATTAAAAAATTAGTTTTTTTTATTCAGAAGTGTTTTGTGCACACAAGAGACAGTTGACCCACGACCAGTACAGATTTAGGCCCTGATCGTACGTCACAAAGTGACCTGTTTCCAGTTTTTATACGTGCAAAGTATTCAGTTTATAACTTGGCTGCGCAAATGTAAATAAATCGTGTCACAAGTTGGCGAATGCTGGAAAACGAGGCAAAACCGTTCTAGTCAATTTACTTCAGAGTAGGTGGTCAACTTCGGTATTGCGTCCGTCTTCAGTCGTCTTGAATTGAAGCACTCTAACGTCCGCTCCGGTCATGCTGTTCGTCGTAAATGCATTGCAAAAGGACATCGGCCTATGCTGTTAAAAGCGCCCGAACTTTACCTGAGAATGTGGTTCGTTGGCGAACGTCAGCAGGCTGTCTTGATGCTGTGTTCCGTCACCAATTCTGCAAGAAAGTGCAACGACAAAAATCCCGACTGACACATTTTCACCGTTGTCACTTTCGCCGACTACAAAATGCACGAGTTAACGTCATTTGTTCACGTGTTTGACGTAATTCAGTACAGATGTTCACTGCTCCCGATATAGCGTATATGCCCAACCCCAACCCAATATAGTATAGTACATTTTGACAAGAATTTATTGTTCTCAGACAGTCAGACTCTAATTTTATTTTAATTTTAATTTCAGTTAATTGGGATCTTCATTGTCGATTCCTTTTATTCTTTTACTTGTATTTTTACTGTTTACTGTGTGCTATATAGCGATTATTGTGTTCTTATAGGATCTTTACTAATTGTTACCGACGATGCTTCTTGGTGAGTATAAAAATATGCGAGAGCGCAACTTGGATCCACCTATGCTATATGGACTGGAGGTCCTACAAGAAGCGTCACGCTCGTGAGTCGTGACGCTCACAGTACCTCTTGACGACGAGCGAAAGCGCAGATCCGGTGGCTCTGATGATCTCCTCGGCCTGTTTCTGCTGCATCCGACTGACATCATGGTTATTGATGGAAACGAAGATGTCTCCTCGATGCAGGCGACCATCAGCTGGACTACCGCTGAACACCTGCACAATAACATGCATCACGGACAGTGACGCACAGACGTCGCTCTGTGAAGGCTGGTATCGTACATAGGCCTATTCCTGCTAAATGTACAGGGTGGCCCAAAAAAGTAAGCAACTATCAAGTATCGCCATTAAATCGTATAAAAAACCCGTCATAACGGCTAACTTTTTCATCAATTTTGACTATAAAATGAGCACGAGAATATAATAAGTCTGTATTAAATATTCTCTGTGTGACCGAATTTGTGACGTCATCACTTGCTGTGTTTGAAGCTGCGATACGGGTATAATCAACGCATCTGATAAAATCCTGATTGAAAATCAGAAAAAAAAGAGAAAATATGGAAATCAAATAAATTTTACGTAAATCTCCATCTAGACAATCGGTTACAAATGGAATTCACAGCTTGCTAAAGCGAACTGATGCCAGAGAGAGCGCTGGCATCATTTACCTTATAAATGTAAAAAAACAACCGGGGTGTAAGCTGTAGCCTTATTGAAGAACCCAAAAAAACGAACATACTAGTCACCCCAAAAGCAATGCAAAATCACGTATTTGGGGAACAGAAACCCCTGGACCGATCGCTACAAAATTTTGCATACCGGGTGCCGTCTAGGACGTAATCACGCCTGCCAATTTTGGTGAAGATCGGTCAAGGGGTTTTGGTGTGGCGAGGGGTCAAATTTTGGCCTTTTCCATTGACTTGCTTCGTCGCCTTTAAAACACTTTCGCACTACCGTGCGAGTGTGTGATATGTGACGCATATTGCTAGTTTGTGGGTCACGCATAGTTATTGGCGTCAAAAAGTATGTCACACACAGAATAGTTAATACCAACAGATAATATTGTAGTGTTTGCATGATACTTTAATTTGAAGAAATGGATTTAATCTCATCGGCAATCTTTAATACGATGTAATATTATATTTTGATAATTTGGTAGTGGCTTACTTTTTGGGCCCCCTGTATGTCGAAAATATAGGCCCTGCGTTGAATGAAGTACCAAAACAGAGGGAGGGTTCCAAAGTTCAGGACTGGAATCAAACGAACATAATCTCAAATAAGTATATATACATATATAT
>Ga0056115_1001097_pt1 | contig 12476 bp, 13 predicted proteins | sample WorMetOlspDAHAB1_FD_77007 | JGI IMG/M metagenome (GOLD analysis project Ga0056115, IMG submission 77007) | Marine gutless worms symbiont microbial communities from Max Planck institute for Marine Microbiology, Germany - Olavius sp. DAHAB.1 ... | reverse complement strand
CAGTTTAGAAGATGATGTGAAATAATTGGTGAAATGTAGGAAGTTTTGGTTCGTAAATAAACAAAAATAGATTATATGCGTTGCAATACCTCCGTGCTTTACCAGCTGAGAGAATCGTAATTTCATGCAGCAGTTGTACCATTCTTGAATGCTTGAAGAAACAGATACGAAATACGTTTGATTTTATGGCAGCAGGCAAAATTAGAAGCATGCCAATATAATTCATAACCGAAGCATTTTAGTCAGTGCCATAACTGTACAATTGGACCTAAACCATGACTCTGGAACAGTCTGTCGACAAACGTCAAGACAGCCGGACTTGCCATACAGCCTTTTAGCCAGTCACCGGAGAGCGTGGACCAGTGTTATTCGGGTAGTGGTACCTCCGTCAACTGCGGTTTAGAAATACTCTTACTTATTTACGTAGGGGAACCAGTGTCTTAAAAGCAGTGCCTAACATGCTTTTGCGACATCCATTTCATATACGTTATATACTAGTCACTAACCGTAATTTTATTGCTGGAAGTTTTGAGGTACCCGTCTCACTTTATTTTTTTGCAACTTCTCATTTGTGTGTGATAGGTGATACTGGACAGTCGGGTCCATTAGGTCCGACTGGAAACACTGGATTTCCGGGTCCTGCTGGTCAGATCGGGCAGCCAGGATTGCAGGGTCTGCCAGGAAATGCTGGAGACCCCGGACCAAATGGAGCACAGGGCAACCCCGGTTTTCAAGGAAATCCCGGAGACACTGGATTCTCGGGAAGTGCCGGTGTCGTTGGCAGTCCAGGCATTGAAGGGGCTGTGGGTCTTCCAGGTTTGCAAGGCGCGCGAGGCCCCGACGGTCAACCGGGTGGCGTTGGTCCTCGGGGTGATACTGGGCCGATCGGATCGCCTGGACAGCAGGGTGTCCGTGGTCAGCCTGGTTTTACTGGGCCTCAAGGATCTCCTGGTGGACTTGGACAGCAGGGTCCCTCAGGCCAGCAAGGATCTCCGGGTGCAATGGGTGAAACTGGTGATCCGGGATCTCCTGGAAATCCAGGTCTGTTTTGCCATTTCCTTATTCCTCTACTATGCTCAGTTGTATACTTTTGATTGATTTTTATTTTATTGAAACGTTTACAAAGGCCAGGGACTCAGCGTAATAGGATCTTATGTTCCTTCCCTAAGAGCCAACCCTGGTGGGTGGTGAAGGGATAAAGTCTAGTGAGTTAGTTAAGATAGGTGCGAGTTGCTAATTCAGGAGGGCCACCAGCTATCTCGGATGCGCTGCCGAAAGGCTTTCAAGACGACGTTTAGCGTGGATATGCTTTAAAAAGGAAATAATCGGATGGGAGCACTGTGTGGACTGTTTTCACTTTTTGTAATGAAAATATGGAAAAATGTCATTTGTCATTATAAGTAAAACTTTGTAGAGTGCCTGTTACATAAAGAACACATGCGCTACATTGAAACACAGCAAACCTTAAAAACTGTTAAAATAAGAAAAAAAGGAGAATAAAACGGGTCATTATCGATAAGTTTGGTGGAGATTTTCACTCAGACCTTGGTTTCTAGTTCAGTTTGATGTTCAGATAATTGATTCAGTGTTTTCAGTCAACTTTGTCTTTTTGTCCATCTCACAATTGTTAAAAGTCGTATAGAGTTGTACATTCAGTACCAAAAATGATCAGATAACGATCATAATGTGGTTGTATTGGTTGCAGGTCAGCCTGGTCTGGCAGGTCCAAAGGGCCAACAGGGATCAGTTGGACCCAGAGGAAGTGTAGGCTTTCAAGGAATGGTTGGGTTCACTGGTCTACCTGGTGACACCGGTGCTCCTGGAAATTTGGGACAGCAAGGCAGTCAGGGAATAAGAGGTAATCCAGGATTTACTGGAGGCATGGGGGCGACTGGTGAACCTGGCTTCGCCGGTTCGCCTGGGGCAACTGGTCCTCGAGGTAATCAAGGTCTCCAAGGCCAGCCTGGCTCGGTTGGTGCGAAAGGCATACAAGGTGATGTCGGTGATCCTGGGCAGTCGGGACAACCAGGACAGATTGGATCACCGGGTACAATTGGAGAGCGTGGTGTTCAAGGACCGAGAGGCCCAACTGGTAATGCCGGAGCACAGGGTCCAAATGGCCAACCTGGATCAGTTGGTCAACCTGGCCAGCCTGGATCCATCGGCCCTAATGGTGCTCCGGGACTCCCCGGACCCCAGGGTCCAGTTGGCCAGTCTGGACAGCAAGGACAGGCTGGAAGTCCAGGACAGCCAGGTGAGATAGGATTCACTGGACAGCCGGGAGAGAATGGGAGAGCAGGATCGCCTGGACAGCCTGGACAACCTGGCTCCATTGGACAACCGGGGCCTCAGGGACCTGAGGGTTCGCCAGGAAATCGAGGTCAGCCTGGTGTTCGTGGACTGCCAGGAAATTCTGGAATCGCTGGAGCCCTGGGTAACCCAGGAACACAAGGTCTTCGCGGTAATGTTGGCTTGTCTGGTTCACCGGGTTTCACAGGTCAGCCGGGTCTGCCCGGTGAGATAGGAGACACAGGGCCAGGTGGTTCGCCAGGCCTTCGTGGATCTCAGGGACCAGAGGGGTCTCCTGGCCAAGTTGGCAGGACTGGTCCGGCTGGGGCTACCGGTTTCACTGGCTTGAGTGGAGCTGTTGGAGGTCCAGGACAACCTGGGTCTCTGGGGCAGCCTGGTCAACAAGGTGACACTGGTCCGTCTGGTAATCCGGGTGGGCCGGGTTCACAGGGTCCGACTGGTGCTACTGGTGACCCAGGACAGGTGGGATCACCTGGTCCGGCTGGCGCTGCGGGATTACGTGGAGCTCAGGGTGTCCCCGGTGTTGGAGGGTTCACTGGTTCTACTGGTCAGACTGGCTTTCCGGGTGCCGTTGGTTCGTCCGGTTCACCAGGTCCAACTGGAGCTACTGGTCAGCCTGGAGTAGGTGGTTTGCCAGGTTTCAGCGGCTTCACTGGAACGCCTGGTCCGTCCGGTCAGCCTGGTTTTAAGGGACAGGCTGGTAGCGTAGGTGAGTTGTTAGCTTTTTAAAATCTTCATTGTAATTTTATATATTCAGCTTATATTGTGCATTCTTTCGGTTGTTAGTTAGTAGGTCGCAGTAGTCTAGTGGTAGCACACTTGCCTGCGGCGCAAGAGATCCCAGGATTGAATCGCACTGCGGACAAAAAGTTTCTGCATTTTTGACGAAAATCAGTGTGATACGCAGCTTTGGGCACGGGCTGCACACTGACTACAGTGCCTAGGTCGACTCAGCCTTCCACTCTCTGAGGGACGGTAAATGAGTATAAACCTTATGGTTGAGTAATAATACATGGCGATGGACGAATGTTCGGCCTATAACAGCATACAGACGGACTCGGAGTTTAAGTTTGCAGCGTGGCCTACGAGTTGGCGGCCACTTGGAGCTGACCGACTTTTGTCCAGATGACCCAAAGTGAACTCTCGCATATAGCTGGCACCGTATAGACAGCACTATAAATATCGTCCTGAGTATTAGTATTAATATTATTAGCAAGTGCATGCATTTGTCATCGTAGGTTAGTGTGAGCATTCTTCGTAGCACTAAGTGCAAAAGTGGTGAAAAGATTTTGACGCAATGTAAGACATTGGTTGTAAATGGCTATCACACCATTCCTTCGTTATTTGATGTGTTTCTGTAAAGTTTTTTCATGTCGGTGCTAATTGTACGGTTTGAATGTTAATGTTTTTGCGTATCAGGTCAACCTGGACCGCTTGGATCGCCTGGAATTCCTGGCGGTCGCGGCGAAACTGGTGCTACTGGAATCCAAGGTCTGCAAGGAGCGGTTGGTCAGCCTGGTCAGAAAGGTGCCACTGGATTCACCGGACCCAGTGGAGACGATGGTTGGACGGGAGCCACAGGCGCTACGGGATTTGCGGGACAAATGGGTGACACTGGTCCATCGGGTCCAGTTGGTGGTTCTGGTCTCATCGGCGCGATTGGACCAAAGGGAGAGAAAGGAGATGCTGGCCCGAGGGGCCTGGCCGGCCCACCGGGCCAGCCCGGAGTTTCGAACGTCGTCGGTCAGCGAGGTGACCCTGGACCGAATGGCCAGAACGGGTTTCAGGGTTTTACGGGTCCGGCAGGAATCCCGGGAAATCCGGGAGCGACAGGTCCGGTTGGTGCCATCGGCTCACCTGGGGCTCCAGGCATCGAAGGAGTTGCAGGTGCTACAGGTGCCACGGGATTTTCTGGTGATCCGGGGCCTCGAGGTCCCAAGGGTGAGGTGGGACTCCAAGGGCAGGTAGGAGAACGTGGTCAGAGAGGACAGCCCGGCAACAGTGGACTTCCAGGTTTGACATTCTTAACATTGTAGTCGTTTGGTGATGTAGCCAGAAATTTTGAGGCACGTGGTATTCTGCGAGCCATGGGATCATGGATTAAGCTAGCTAGCATTTAAATAGACAGGCAAATTACGTAGTTTTACTACAGTTGTTTAATACTGGTATAATGCCAGTACAAACGGGATTATGCTTCTGAGCATTTTACATTTCTGAATCTTATGATGCGACCACTTACCACTCACTGGTTTATGGCCATGTTGCATGTTGCTGGAACAACTTAGTTAAGCTGGTACCAGAAATTAATGTGGGGTTTTGGTGGAACTCAGAAACGTGGCCTGGCCTTTCAATTGGGCACATATATATATATATATGCCTCTTGGTTGGCCACCATCAACCTTGTACTATATGGTAAGTGTTCAACAATTTATCACTCTGTTTATTATAAAAGCCACACATTATATGATCTCATGTGATGGCCACTGTCGCTGTTGATTTGTTAGTGAGCATATTAACGATGATATTCATGCATTTGACAAATTGGATTGAAATCTGTGTGCACAGGAAACATCGGAGCAACGGGTCCAGCAGGAGGCCGAGGAGAAAATGGGTTCCAAGGTGAGCAGGGACTTCCTGGAGACACTGGTTCTTCGGGGTCTCGGGGTGACACTGGATCGCCAGGCAGCCCGGGACAAAGCGGCGAAAGGGGTCTTGCCGGAAGTCCGGGCAGCAAAGGGTTCGCTGGACAGTCAGGCAGTCCTGGGGTTGCCGGCGTTCCGGGAGCCACTGGTCCAAGTGGAAACCCCGGAGTTGCAGGCGGCCCTGGATTCACAGGACCGGCTGGACGACAGGGAAGTCCAGGACTTCCGGGCGAGATTGGCAGGAGTGGAGATCCGGGACAGGTTGGTTCACCTGGACCTCAGGGATCTTTGGGACCTCCAGGTGCAACTGGATTTCCTGGTAACACAGGTCCCGTGGGACCTTTTGGCCCATCTGGTCCGAAAGGAGCTATTGGAAGTCCTGGTAAGCGTCAAGTATTGTTTGGCAGTTTTTGCTTGCAAGTCGAAACTAAACTTCTCTATACATCTGAGTATCTGCCTTTGGGTATCATATGTTGTAGTTAACTAATCATGGTGGCTTGATACCTGCTATGAAGCCATTCAATCTGTATGTCGTCATTTTTACTTCTCCATTACTCGCAAACAGACAAGGCCTTAAAAACCCAAAAGTGACACGATAAGTATACGTAATTGGCGTGGCTGAGTTTTTTAATCGCAAGGTCAGAGGTTAGGCGTCAAGGTCACACAAAGGTCAGGCAAGAAAATGTATGCCGATTTTGGAATGGACTGGCGTAAACTTGTTCGTTTAGCTGTTAGTTACTTTGCGTGTTTTTGATGATTTATCAGTAACTGTTAATCTGTTTTATTTGTTTGCAATATATTTATTCAAAATTTATGGATGTATTTTATTTTTCATAGTGTATCGTGAACCGGTAACCGGACCCCGATCCCCGCGGATCGTGCACCGGCAGTCGCTATAATTGGCTGACATGTGGCACACCTACTGGGCTGTGGGCTTGGAGCCTAGTAGGCATAAACAAATCAAAATGGCGTCGACGTTCAAGCAATTAGTAATCTGGCGAACGATTTTCCTCTTTTGTTGGAACTATAAGCTTAGTTAAGGGTTAGGGCTAGGGTTAGGGTTAGGTAGGGGTATGGTTAGTGTTAGGGTAGGGTTGGAGTAGGGTTAGGGTTAGATTAGGGGTAGGTTTAGGTTCCAGCTTATTGTTGATAGCTGACTGCCGGTACACGATCCCCAGGGATTAGGGTCAGGTTACCGGTTCCCGATACACGACCCGACGACCTTATTTTTATTATGAACGTCGTACACTTTGAATACAAGGAACCTAAAAACTAATATTCAAAAATAATAAAATCATTAAAAAGGCTAAAGAGTACAAACGCTAAGCGTAAAATTTCTAAAAACACATGATGTTTCGTTGTAGGTCCTAATGGACAGCCTGGTTTGCCTGGATTCACTGGCAGCAGTGGTGCACCAGGACAGGTTGGGGCACCAGGTCAGCCAGGACAGGTAGGCTCACGGGGTTCTCCGGGTCCTGATGGGACGCCTGGATCGCCTGGAGATCCAGGCCAACAAGGATCTCCCGGATCACAGGGTTCTCCTGGCTCGCCTGGTTTCCTTGGACGTCCGGGCCCAACTGGAGCCACTGGAGAACAGGGACAAAGAGGCTTCCAGGGTTTCACGGGACCAAAAGGCCAGAGTGGACTGCCAGGTGACCTTGGACAGCCAGGAGCACTTGGATTGCCAGGTCTGAGCGGACCGCAGGGTCTCCCTGGTCAGGCAGGGTCAGCTGGATTTACTGGATTCACTGGAGCACCGGGTTCTGCCGGTGATACAGGATTCCAGGGACAGCCAGGACCTAGTGGACAGCCTGGCTCAGCAGGGCAGCCTGGCGACATTGGTCCAGCTGGAACGCCGGGTGACCGTGGATCTCCGGGTCTTCCGGGTTTCTCTGGTCAGCCGGGATTCACCGGTGGAACAGGAGCGACTGGCGATGGTGGACAGCCGGGACAGAGTGGTCAGATAGGCCAGCAGGGCGCCCCCGGAAGTCCGGGTCCACGTGGAATTACCGGTGCTACAGGTCAGACCGGATTTCCGGGACGAGTTGGTAACCGCGGTCAGTCAGGACCCGATGGAAGTCCGGGACCTAATGGACAGAGAGGACAGCCTGGAGATACTGGATCGCCAGGACCACAAGGTACGTTATTGTGTTTGTACTTGTAGCATCCTGAATTATAGAGAGAATGTATCGCAAAATGTCATGTTGGTGAAGTGAAGTTCTTGCCGAATGAGACACTGAATGATCAGCAGATCATGCACTTGCAAAAACGGCGACGCATAATGCTATGTAGAACTCTTGTTGTACGCCACCAAGACTAGTGCACTGCAATATTAGTACTTGAATTTTTTACGATGATTATTAGCCTAGGATAAGCAAATAAGTCTTACACCCGGTGCATTTGAATACATTGTCTCTGATGTGCCTCTGCCTCTGTACATAAATATGTAAGTTTTCACAAAGCCATTTGAGTTTGGTGTCTGCTGCTATGACGTCCATGGCAGATTTTCCTGTGGCTGCAAAACTTGCATTGTAAGCAAACTGGAGTACTGGATTTTATGCCTGTGTCCACTTTGGAGGAGCGCAGCCTGTTGTCGTCAGTAATTTTTTTTGCGCCTGCAACACGAAGAACGTAGGCGCATTACAACTGTCTAAGACTGAAATAATCAGTTAAAACAGGAAACTGAACATTAAAAAATAAGAAAAAAAATAAAATGTGAGATTTGTTCTGAAAATTCGGCAGATGTTATCAGTCGTCATCGTCGTCAGCAAGTGCAAGATGGTCGACTTAATGCAGAGATTTGTAAACCAGTACAATAGTCGATTTTGTGTCCAAACTGGCAGCCAGTGAATGAATGAAAGAAAGAATATCTGTTGTTTATGTAGGTCTGAACGGTTCACCTGGAGCCCAGGGACCCGCCGGAGACACGGGACAGCCAGGAGCTACAGGTCCAATGGGTCAGTTGGGTCCACAGGGACCACGCGGTAACATGGGTCCAGCTGGTCCCGTTGGAGGAACAGGCAGCCCAGGTTCGGTCGGTGCTCCTGGACAGCGGGGACCCCGCGGTCAGGCGGGCGCCACCGGATTTATTGGAAATGCGGGACCGTCGGGGCAGAGGGGATCGCCCGGTCTTCGTGGAGCGGATGGCAACCCTGGCCCGGTGGGTCCGAGTGGTGACACTGGCAGTTCTGGGACGTTGGGAGAGCGTGGCGATCCAGGCCAGGTCGGTCCGGCTGGATTTGTCGGACAGCCGGGTGTGGCCGGATTGCCTGGAGGTCCGGGAATTCGCGGAAACGACGGCCAGCCTGGTGAAGCTGGTCGACCTGGAATAACAGGTACCGTATGTTAACGTCTCGCAATTCATTTTGCAACTCATTACGAGATTGCCTTTAGCTTCAGATTTGTCATTGCTATTTGGGGGGGGGGAATTTTTAAGGGTATGTTAGCCGTAGGCGGCCAGCTAACACTTGGTTTCGGACAACTGAGACAGTTCTCCGACCACTCAACTTCTGGCACACGGCTTTGGACAGGCAGAAACAGCGTGAAACTGTCAGCACGGCAACGCTTCATAGAGTATGCCAACAAAGAAGAAAGAAAAGATTTGGATTATTGTGAATTTGAAGCTTAAAAGACTGACAGTTAAAATCAGTGGTAAACGGTTGTGATAAATAACAGAAGTAAGTCGGATGTCGTCGCCTTCATTTCATAGCCATGATGTACTGTTACAGTGTTCCTGAGGGTGCCCTCGATGGGCAGCAAGTTAACCAATGATAGCTCCATCGTCACGTTATTGTGATATTCTACTCTGAATAGTCCAGATGTCGTCTTGGTGGCCAACTGATCGTTTCCTCCATTAGGTCGTGATAGTTGGAGATCTTGTGAAGAATCAGAAGACGTTGATATGTGGACGTAAGTAAATAAATAAGTAAGTAAATACAGGAATTATTATGGTGTCCTCAATGACGAAGTCACTGCTCGGGCACTGCAGGAGATTAGGGAAGAAACGATTGAAGAGATGTGCGTGTGTGTCGCAGACTCGGACTCTTCGTAAATCATGGTTGATTAACAAAGATCCTAGTCTACAGCTCACCTCTCGTTATTGTGATTAGTTTCAATACCTGCTGTATACAGTTCGCCACAATTTCAGGGAGATCCATAGAAACGATTCAAAGCTGCTTCGCTTCATGGCGCTTTCTCTGCCCATGAAAAGTATATGACACTGTTGCATAGTTGTCAATGTACGCATCTGCTTAGTGGCTCTCCATGTGGATTGTCAGAATTATCGTAAAGCTTCTTATTGTCGTTTCTGTTATCGGCAGCTGTTACTGTTAAATGTTTGTAACTGTGTTGTAGGTGCAACTGGATCCTCGGGTCCAAAAGGTCAGCGAGGTGATCCCGGCACAATTGGAGCGGCTGGATTCCCAGGTACTCCTGGATCGCAGGGAGACACCGGTTTCTCCGGCGAAAAGGGAGCACCGGGTATTACTGGAGCCACTGGTATTGCTGGCCAAGCCGGCTTGCAGGGATCTCGAGGCATTCGTGGTCGGCCTGGAGATACTGGAAACTCTGGACCTGTTGGGCAAGTGGGACAGCCGGGTGTTCAAGGTGCGGCTGGTCGCCGAGGTCCTCCTGGTCTGCAGGGTGAGGAAGGCACCATCGGAGATACTGGAGCCCCTGGACCCATGGGACGTGCAGGTTTGCAAGGTGACCCTGGCGTGCCTGGACCCTCTGGCGACTCTGGAACACCAGGCCAGCCAGGACAGATGGGGCCTCCCGGCAATGTTGGGCAGGTAGGATCGTCCGGGCTGCCGGGACCTTTGGGTACTGCTGGTGACACTGGACTGTCTGGTGATACTGGGTTTTCCGGTGCTCCAGGCCAGCCGGGTGCGCCGGGCCAAGTGGGTACCATTGGACCAAGAGGCAGTACAGGAGTTCGGGGTCCAACTGGGCGACTTGGACAGTCTGGTTTGCAAGGCAATATTGGTCCAACTGGTGGCACTGGCCTTCAGGGACCTCAGGGTGTCCAGGGACAGGCTGGATTCACTGGATTTACTGGACCTAATGGTACTGATCTCTGCTTTTCTTACCTATTGTTGCTTCGTTCTTTATATCAAGCTAATTGTTACTTTGACAGCTTACTGCATAACGGGCTATGATACATTGCTGGTCTAGAAGCCAAGCAGATAGCCAAATTAGCATTAATGTTCTTTAGTTTTTCGTGAAATGAAGTGAGCTGGATGCTATCGCACATATTGACTTTGCTTATAAAAGACCAAACTTTTTAAATTTAGTCAATTTAAATTTGTGGACTCGGATGACAGTATGTATTTACCGTCAGTGAAAGGTTTTGAAGTTTCCAGCCAAATAATTACTAACTGGTATCTTTTCGACAGTAGAAATCTAACTGATACCGCCGATATGTGTTCTGTCCGTAACTGCCATTGATCAGCAGGTGCACTTCTCCGTTGCACACCCTATGTGGTGCTTTAGATTGGTAGAATAAGCCAATCTCGTTTCCTGACCGAGTGTAGTAAGAGGCGACTGAATCAGCGTAGCTTGTTTTGTGCGGTACATTGCGTTGATTGGGTTTATTGAGTTGTACTCAGTTGTGTATATTTCCCCATGCAGTCTTTATTTTTGTCACTGTTAGTCAAGAATGCCTCCAAAGTAACGTACTTTGTGTCGGTAGGATCGTTTGACTCGCTCGCTCGCTCTGTATAGTACAGGAGCAGAAATGGCCACTTGCTGTTTTTTTTGCCACACCATAGTTTGACTGGGACTTGAACCCGTGCTTTCATTTTCTGGATCATACAAATGAGCCATCTGCGCACTGGATATGCGCGCAGCTTGAGCATGGAAATATATGGAGCATGAGAAGGTTTTTGAGTTCGATGCATTCCAAGGTCTCCGCAGCAAAGGCCTGCAACTCTCTTCAACCTTCCGTCAGAGCAGTGGACGGCTATCTGACATTCAGTAGCCGTCTCAAGAGATAACTTTTCGTTTCTCTGTGCCATATCCACGTGACTAACTGTTATTCCCGTGCAGCAGCAACAACTACATCAGCAGCATACAATTATAATAATGATAATAAGACTCTCGGTTATCACATAACAATTCAATTTGGTTCTGATATATGAGAGTTTTGTCTTTGCTGACGAAGAACCGGACCTCTCGCTATTCTAAATTTTGGTTTTAGCTGTTTAGTTTTAGACCTCGGGAACTTTACTACCTGGGCATCAAAATGATAACGATGAATGTGTGTTTTTGGTGTCTAGGTGCCGTTGGCAGTACAGGTTCGCCAGGTATAGGGGGTGAACCGGGACTGGCAGGTGCCCCAGGGCCCCGTGGTGTTGCTGGGCCTCCAGGACCGAAAGGAGACTTCGGTGACCCCGGCGCGCAGGGTGCGGTCGGATTGGCTGGACAGAGAGGTCCGACGGGGGCGACTGGTTTTCCCGGCGCCAAAGGCGACGTCGGCAGTCCGGGTTCTTTTGGCGCGACTGGACCACAGGGTCTGAAAGGTGAACTGGGTGATACCGGATCTCAGGGTGAATTTGGCTTCCCCGGTCCCGACGGCTTGCGCGGCGAGTCCGGCGAGCCTGGAGACACTGGACTGCAGGGACCGCAGGGCTTCACTGGCTTTCAGGGTTTCACTGGCTCTATCGGATCGAGTGGCGCTCGTGGACCGACTGGCGCTACTGGTGACAAGGGTGTCAGAGGCGATGTGGGCCAGTTTGGTCGCATCGGCATACAGGGCGAAACGGGACCGTCCGGTGGAATTGGCGGAACTGGATCTATTGGACAACGGGGTCCAGTTGGCCCGGTTGGCTTACAGGGTAGTCCGGGTCCAACTGGGGCTACTGGACAACCAGGTTTCCAGGGACAGCAAGGTGAGTAGCTTCCGCTTTCATCATCATCATCATAATCATCATAAACATATATAAGAAAATTGCAAGGACCACAGGTGTCCAGACAGTAGTGATGAATGGTGATAGTAACACATGAGTCATATGATAGTGTCTTGGTAGGAACGGGAAAACAGAAAGGTCCTGAGTCATTGTTTGAAAACCGCAAGTGATGGCGCAGATGCGACATGGAGAGGCAGGTGGTTCCAGGCGGTAGCACCAGAGACTGGAAACGCGCGCTTGCCAACTTTAGAGAGACGTCCAGACGATGTGCGGTAGAAAACCACTGCCGTCGTCTGGGTGTCATGTCAGCAACACGGGTGAAACACAATCAATCAGTCAGTCAAGCTATTTTATAGTGCGCCCAAAAGTTGACCAGAGAGCTGGCCTACTTAGTCTGCTGCACTTAAGTATAACTAAAACAGAAAAAATAGAACTAAAACATAAAACCGATGAGCAAATAAATCCGGTGAACGGTCCAGAGCCATGAGATCAGTCTGACAGACAGAAACAGACTAAGGTGGAGGATAAGATTTTCTGAAAAGGTAGGTTTTGAGCTCAGAGTGAAACAGTGAAAAAGTGATGGAAGGTGATAGCAATGTGTAGCAAGTTAAACCGGCAT
>Ga0056115_1001096_pt1 | contig 12477 bp, 11 predicted proteins | sample WorMetOlspDAHAB1_FD_77007 | JGI IMG/M metagenome (GOLD analysis project Ga0056115, IMG submission 77007) | Marine gutless worms symbiont microbial communities from Max Planck institute for Marine Microbiology, Germany - Olavius sp. DAHAB.1 ... | reverse complement strand
GCTGTCTCGACGGCAGGTCCTTGATGCTCTGTAGATCGACAGACAGGTACGCCGGAGCAAGTCAGTGCAGACACCGATATACGAGAACAGCAATCTTGTAGTCGATTCGCTGCGGCGCCCGCTACCCGTGGAGGTCGCTTAGTAGTGATGAAACGTGATCGTACTTGTTTGCCGAGATGAGCCGCGCGACAGCATTCTGGACTGACTGAAGTCTGCGTTGACTTCAATGAGGCGACGCTTTCCGTTTATAGTTAAAGTTGAAACTGCGCATTATGCGCGTGCTGATGATTCCGTTTTATTGCCTGTAGATTGAAGGAGCAACCGGCAGAGATTCTTTATTGTTGGAAAATCGTATTCCCAAAAATCGGCAATTCCAACAATCGACTGAGTTGACGACGGGCGAAGATGTGATCTGAGTATTCACCATTGTTAATATTAACACGAAACTAGAATTCATTAATACTGCGAGTTTTTAAACCCGATGTCATCATCATCATCATCCAGTGCATTTGTAGTGCGCCTATTAGTGCTCTACATCGGTGCATTCCAAGAGTCACATACTAACAACCACAATGTCAGTGAACGATAAAAGCTATAGGTTAAAAATGTGTCTTTAACAGTTTTTAAAAACACGAATGTCAGGAGTAGCACAATTTGCCAAACTGTGACAGAAATACGCAAAATTGTGAATAAATTTGCGATCCAACGCGATTTGTTCGCAGTTCCGTATTTTCAGTCGTCCCGCTTGTATAATAGACTTAGCTATAGAGGGTGGCCCAAAAATTCGGCGCATTTTTGTACGCTTTATAATTTCATCAAATATTGAACAATTTTCAAACTTTTTCCGCCAGAATCAGGAGGAAAAATTTTAATAATAATATCACTAAAGATCCAAACACACCTAAAATGTGTCGCTACACTACCTTGTGAATTTCAATGTCTTAAAGTAACAACTGAAAACAAGACTTTTGTAACAACACATTTTAAGAAATTAACAACAGAATACAACGCATTTATTAGCTCAGTTATTGTTGAAAGTAACTGTCACATCCTGCAGTTTTTACATCAAATATTCAATGTGGCCGCCTTGGTGCTGGACGACGCACTCTTAATATGTGTTGTTACACAAGTCGTCTTGTGCCAATTTTTTGGACCACACTCTATGTGCGCTACAGTGAAAATTCTCACCTCCTCGCGGAATTTCTTGACGTTGTCGCCTTTCTACAACAGCAACACGAGACAAAGAAATCTAACAGTTCCTGGTCCACTTCGCAACACCTGCTTGTGACTACAGCATAAAACTTAAACTAATGATGGTACGTCTTATCTTATGAAGACATTTTCTTCACTATTTATAACTGGTATTCACGTACCAGACACTTATTCATTTACGTATTATAGGAATCGTACATTGAAAAGAAAACGACGTGAAATAATGAACATATATATTGTTCGAAGCTGCATATGTGTGGATACTGGCACGACTCCATAGGGCACGGGAGCACATGCCCCCACTTTTACAAATGGCTGGGCACGGGGGCACCGTGAGTGAGAAGAACAGCTTCGGGCACCTGGATACTGATTGTATACGGTTAGAAGCAAGATCGGCCCGCCATTACTCTCACGCTCTAGCTCAGTAATATTCAATGCGTGTCCTAAAATATTTCAACACGAGTGGCACTTACCCCAACTTTCTCCTAAGTTTCTGCTAAGATTCGTTGTACATCGGGCCCCTCTATTAACCACGCCATTTTGTGGCTGCTGCGTTAGTCATTTCGCGTAGCGGAAAAAGTGGTGGTTCGTAAATCACGGCTCGCGAATGGTAACACTATCACATCTCCCGGTCCTCCAGTGCAGCATCGAGCAATCGGTATTCAACACAGCTTAGCGGCTGCCTCTCGCGGCAGGCCGAAAAGGCATTCGGACCGGTTTCGCGAGGCCGGTCACTACCGACGATTAGACGTCCAGACATGTGGGGAGAGATGAGTTAAAATTAGGTCTGCAGGGCAGGAGCGCCGTGAGAGATAGACCTACCTGTGTAGAGAAACGGTGTAAAGACGGCAGCGCGCGGGCTCAATGGGCTTCGGGCACCTGTTAAGTGCCGGGCTGAGGCAGCAGCAGCAGCAGCAGCAGCAGCAAGCCTAGATACAGGTGGTTGAAACTTGAAGTAGACAACCAACTCCGTGCCCGACTAACCTTGCGTGTATGACACCACTGCAGCGTTCTTAGAAGGAGGCTTCCGAAATTAAAAAAAATAGAACGTGGAATTTTTTTGCAACATTGTAACACTTCCATTACATTTTTTCCTTCTACTAGGTCCTATACAGTGTATCTGCATGCGCTATGTTCTTCATGGACAGCTGTAAAAGCTCAACAGCCTTGTATACCCAAGAGCTCGGGAAGGCCGGGTCAGGGGGGTCAGCTAACCCCCTCATATTTGGAGCTGAGGTCATAAATTGCATATGGCGCTTATGTCGGACAGGTGTCAAAGTAATAGCAATGACTACCGGTCTAACTTGTTTTTTTGCGCCAGTGTGTGTGTCCTGCTTATTGTAGCATCCCCGTTGATGCTGTCGACGAGATGTATGAGCAAATGTATGTAAATTATGATGACTATGATGATTTTCGGGCACTGTGACAACTCTCAAGTACAGTTACTGGCTTCAATTTTTGGTTCCTGTCGGCTCTAGCTGATTCACGCTACTGCTGGTTCTGCGTGCTATCTGTCCGCAATCTGTCAGCACTTCAAACTACGCCGTTCCGAGTCTTCGCACCGAGTTCAGCGTAAGAGCGTTTCACATGCCGAACCAGCAGCATGGAACTGCCTGCCACGAGCCACCATAGACGCACAGAAACTCTAAATGTATATTTTACCCTGCATCCCTTCGAGCTCATTGTTTTACTCGCGTTTTTACTGACTTGTACTGCATCGTTGTTCTTGCGTAGCAGTGGCACCGGAGTGGGGAGGGGCACTCCACTCTTTTGGCTCTACAAGTAGCCTACAATTAGTCGTTTTTGTGAGCGCTTTCGTGATGGTCAGTTTCTTGTTTGCTGTTCTTCTACTCACGGTGCCCCCGTGCCCAGCAGGTTGTAAAAGTGGGGCGCACGTGCCCCCAGTGCCCTACGGAGTCGGCGCCACTGTTACGTAGCCTAGTATTTCGTAATCGGCGAATGAACGACATTGATGCTGCTGATGATTATGACTGAATGAATGAGTTTGTTCAGGCACCGAGGCGCATACGAAACACGGCAAAGTAAAAGACAGACAGAGAAGTACAAAATTAAAAAAAAATGGAATGAAAACTGACATAAAATCACGTTATCAGCTTAATAAAAAAACCATAAATTACCGGATGCTTTTCGAAGTTTTAGTTACGCAGTAAACTAAACTACAAAACAAGTGAAGTGTAATACCTTGCCTATGATACTCCCGGCTTCCTGTCAACACAGCAGCAAGCGCATGTATTAATTATACAGTCAAAATGCACATATAACGTGCAAACATATAGCAAAATGGCACAAATGAATTGTACGAAGATACTTGACAACGTGAGCCGTGCATATAGCTATCTACTGGAGTCTCTGTAAGGAGTATAGGCCTAACATAGAGTGGTCAGTGAATTTGTTCCCACCGTGGTTGCCTTTAAAGGGAAAACCGGAAAATTTCCCCTTCCTATACTTGTTTGCTGGGACCGCGTCACTGACTTGTACAGCTGGTGGTTGCTCTGATATAGTCCACGCCTGTACCATTCCAATTTTGATTTTAGCTTCTTGTTTTAGCCCTTGGGATCTCTGCTGCCGATGGCGATTAAAAATAAAATAAAACAGAAACAATAATAATTCCGCCACGTTCATAGGCTACCTTTCCCTGCATGATGAGCCGTAACGTGAGGGTGGAAGGCGGCGGCGGAGAGATGGTCTCATCAAACGAGTCGACGGCGTCGTCGTGATTATGGTTCGTCTCCATGTCAACCACGTTGCTGTTCTGGTCACTCGCCGTCGTCAGCCGACAGACCCCGGTCGCCGTCGCCGTCGCCGGGGCCGAAGGGCTGGACGCGGGGTCGGCCAGCTCCACCGGAGGGCACTCGGTCGACGGCTGGGCAGCGCCCGCCGACAAGGTGGCCGTCGCCGCTACGGCTTGCATCGCGTCGGTCGATCGCTGTGCTCGGTAGCCCCTGCTGGTCAGTTCATCTGCAGAGAACACACCGTTCACGTAGAAAACGGAAGTAACGAGGGGCCAGTCAGCAAGTAATTGCTCCCAGGAAACTTACGCAGCATTACGCAGTTGAAATAGAAGTCGGAGCTTCAACGACTAGACAAGAGTTGGACATAGGTCTATTTTTCCAGCTTTACGGTGCGAGAAGGATGAAAAAAATTGCTGCAGCTTGTGTGGAAACAGAATGAGAGACATCCAGGACTGGACCAGGAGAGCGCGAACCTCGTTCGTCTCGGTTCGGCTCCTTTCGTCAATACTCGGGTCGCACTGTCAATCAGCCGGGTGCGCGCGTTTTTATAGCAGTAGCGCAAGAAGAATTCATTGCTATACGGCTGCAGGCGACGTACTAATACGATCAATTATAGCAGTGCGGCGGGCTTCATTAACCGAGTCTTAGCGCCGTGTCAAGCCTCTCTATCACACCGGAAACAGTTGCGGCGACACCTAGTGGGCGCCGCCCGTTCGCCATTATGATACCCTCTCCACGCATTATAAGCATCGTCGTTCGCCGCTTGCTTACTTACGGCGCAAAACGGGCAGCGATCTAGGTGTGTATGTGTGTGTGTCCGAGGAACCGGAAACAATTAGACGCAGACCAGGTGTCGCCGCGACACTAACGATGTCAATAATCGCGCATCACTAAGCGGCTTAACGAAAATTGCGGAGTATCGCCCAGCACCGCGCTTGTAACGAGCGGACGCTGGGTGTCGCAATTTATCCGAGACACAAGTCACTCTAGTCATCGCGAAACGAAGAAAAAATACGCACAAAATGTTGCTTGTGCGGCTGAAATCGTGGCACACAAAAGTGTAACGTATTAATTTTATCGTCCTATATCGCGTGCCGGCAACCGGCAGCCATATTACAGAGATCCCCTGCCGGCAGTGAACTATAAATGATTAGCTGGCACCTAAAGCTAACCCTAACCTGACCCTAACCCTAACCCTTAGCCTTAACTGCCGCCGCTCTCTTTGGTGCGCGTTTCACTGCCGCCGATATAGTGCGCGCGTGTCGCATACAAAATTATGTAAAGGTAGCCTTCGATAATTCTGTAAGTCGAGCTTCCAGTTGCGAAAAAAAACAGGAAATCCGATCGCCAATCGTAACTGATATTTTGACCTTGTTCGCGTTCCTCAGTCACGTGCCACATGCCAGCCAATGATAGCTCACTGCCGGCAGGCGATATGTGTAAATATGACTGCCGGCTGCCGGCAGACGATACAGTATCTATTTTCATTATCGACTGTAGGCCGACGTGACAATCATAGTTATCATCATAAGGTTTATCTGCATGCATTTAGCCTAATTAAACAACGTAACAATATTTAAACAATGTAAATTTTGCAATGAATATAACTTCTTTGCTTCAGTCACTCTCACTTCGACGACCTTAAAAGACAGAACCGTGTCTGAAAAATTTGGAAATTTCTACACATCAAACAAAAAACATCCACTTTTTCTGCGTCACTCTGTGCATCAGTCGCCAAGGAACGAGCTGACCATTCATAATGGAAAAGCTTCGGTCTTTGTCGCCCGACGGCAAATGCGGGTCAACCGCGCCATATTTGACAGTACCACATTCACCTTGTGACCTTAACCTTTGACCTTCAATATAGCGATGGTCACGTGCGTCGCGATATCTAGCGGACAGTCGGTCATCTGTGGCGTGGGCAGTAGCGGACGCGTATGTCACTGCTTCCACGTTTTGTTACTGTACATGTGCCGCATTGCTGTGGACATGCGTCATTGCTCGTCGTGTTTGCAAAAAAATGTTGTAATTCCGTTTGTATACTGTTCGTTTCTCTTTTAATTACAGATAGACTACAGTGTATCGTAGAAATTCTGTTGCACATATGCAAACTATTTCACGTATGTTGATCTTTAGACCTACGTACAGGGCCTTCTACTTTACTTGTTGGATAACAACGACCCATGTACGTTACGTACAACATGGGTATTAAGATGCAGTGGCGGACGATAATGGAGGCCAGTGAGGCCGCGGCTTCATGTCCACGGCTAGTCCAAGGGGCCCGCAGTGGCGATGGTAATGAATTATTTAATGTAAAAATTAGAATTATGTACTTGACCAACATATTGTTGTTGTTGTAAGAGGCTGGATGACTGCATTCAGTTGAGCAAGTTTGTATTGAATGGACCGATCGAAAATTAACGCAGTTTTACTCCTACAGCCAGTCAGTCAGCGAGCCAGCCAGCAGTCTCCATTTCGTTGCATGCTGAAGGCATGGTGGACAAGATAGTGAGACTTAAGTACGACATTTTGACAGATTTGTGGGCAACTCTGCTGAATCGTTAAAATATCGTCAGTATGGCACTTTATAACAGCAGTCTTGATCTGAATAATGCAGTTGCTCGCTTGGAATCACTGTGTGAATATGTTGTGACATTGCACGAACAGTTCGACATCTTTGAAAAGAATAGAAATGCGCTAAGTGGATGCTCTGAATAGGCATAGGAAGACTCGGACCAGGAACGAGTGCGCAGTAGCCTATCAAACTGAAACGGTTCGCAGGGGAATCTACAGACGCAACTGCGAATCTGTCACCTCAAGACAAGTTTCGCACCGGCGTGTTTTTGGCAATTATCGACAGCGTGACTGGTGCATTCAAGAAACGACTGGATGCTTATATCCTGGTGCGATATTTGTTTGGGTTTTTGCATGAAATCTTTGATCTGACTCCACAGCGAAAGTTCCAACCGCCTGGTTGAAGCATATCCTAATCCAGGAGATCTGGAACACGATCTGGCGGATGAACTTGTGCAGTTTTGCAGCTTCGCACGCAGCCGCAATGGTCGCAAGCAACGGCATGACAAAGTTAGCTTTGAGCTTCGCTTGTACCGATTTGATTCCGCACCAGGTGTCCGGGAAGCATTCCCAAACATTAGCATTGCTCTGCGGATCTATCTATCGCTTTTGGTAACGAATTCAATTGTTCACGAAAGCGGTCATTTTCTGCAGTCGTATACTTGCACGAGTCAAGAACGATCTCTGTGCAATGATGACTGATGAGCGATTGAGTCGCCTGTGTCTCTGATGGCTGTTGAGAATAACGTAGTCCGAAACCTGGACTTCAATGATGTAATTAACATACTGTATTGCAAAATCTAGAGCGCGTAAAACGGTTTTCTAAAATGCTTAACAATTTTCTGTTGCACTATTTTTAAATAAAACGCAATGTACCCACAAACCATATATTACTCGTTTAAAAAATGGCGGGGGGGGGCGCATAACAAATCGGCCCCAGGGCCCCCTTAGGCCACGGTCCGCCACTGGTATTAAGATGCAGCATGTGAGAATGGCTCACAGCAGACTGACGTTAGGTGTACTAACTGTAGACGACTGTTTGTTTTTATGCACGCTGCCCGCCGCTATCAAGTTGTTTCAACGACTATGCAGACAAAACCACGTTTCAACAACTACAACTTGACTCTCGCATCCGTCAAACTACGCATCAATAGAAACCATAGGCGTGTCCAGGATTTTACGATGAAGTGGGTTCGCGTGGTGGAGGTCTCGGGGACTTCCGTCCCCCAGAAGCTAAAGCAAAATGTGAAATTAGTGTACATTTTTAACGTTTTCCTGCATAAAATTTTGGATTTCATGAATTTAAGCGAAGGGCTTGGAGAGTATATTTTGCAAACACGCGACACAAAAAAATTTTGAAGATTCAATGGGGCGTTTGAACCCCCTGAACCCTTTCCCCTCTGGGTACGCCAGTGATAGAAACTACGACTAACATACAAGAAAGACTGAGTATGATATGAAGAGGCAGTTGGAACGCCGTTCCCCATTGTTAAAGTGTTTTCAAGAACGCATTATGGACAGCATTGCAAACCATTTTCCGGCCAAAAATGCAGGAGATTGGATGATTTTTCATATACAATCTCCCAAATTTTTCCGGGGGGCGGGGGTGATACCATGGCTGTGGTGATACCCCCGGACCGTCGCAGAAGCGCCCCGGTGCTTGAACCCAGACATCAATTTCCGCTTGGCTCCTCGGCGTTCTCGTTGTTCCTGTTTTACGAAACGACCGCTGGTATGATGAGTGTCAAAAGGTAAAAGTAAAGGGAGTCCCATTATACGACCGTGGCGAGGTGCTCATAAGTCGTTAAGTTCGTAGGTAGACGCGTGGTCAGTGCGACGTCAGACGATATACGATATACAATGCCGTTGCCTTCCCAGCTTCACCGCCCAGGGGCGCGGGAAGGTAAAAGGTCGGCAAGGCGGTTGCCCTAGACCAACTGAGAGATTGTTAGGGCAAACTATACATTTTGCCCTACCAAAATTTTTCAACTGCATGTTGTAATCGACAGCATAGCCTGCCACCAGATGGCACATTTTGAAGCTAAAATGCACCAAATTCGATTTCGGACCTCGCCGGGGAGCTTACAGCGCTCCTCCAGAACCCCAGATGGATTTCACGGGCCTACTTCTAATGGAAAGGGAGGGGAGGAAAAGGATATAGAAAAAAGAAAGAGGAGGGAGGAGCCTGCGCTACGAATAAAACAATGGTTCCCGCACCTCTGCCACCAGTACCAATTACTGCTTGGTTACTGAGGAAGATGTACGCGAGCGCCTCGCTCAGGGCCGCTGTGAGTTTTATGATCGATTCTACTACGTGATGATGAGATGATAAGATTAGACAAGATAAGGTATTACAATAAGACTAGATCTAGTTTATTTGACACAGACTCGCTCCCCTTCCACGGCTATTAGCATTGATATTATGGCAATGGCTGCAGTGGCAGCAGCGCCGGTGTGTCCGGTCGGCGCCGTCTTACTGTTCGTACAGCACTCGACCTGGGAGTCTTGCGACAAAATCAATACACGGCCGATCAATTGTACACGTACGGCTGTGTGACGTCACCTAATCCAGGTATAACATTGCTCAGGTGTGTAATACGTCAGTCTGTCAGCGCATGCAATGATGCATTCATCGTCATCATATCCGTTTATTAATGGATGACAAACGTAGCCATACAATAAAATAAAATAACACGCAATAGCTAGTTAAAATGAGAGCAACTATTTACACATGTACAGTCCAGTCCGGGAAGCATAGCTATCAGATTATAGGCCTACATAGTACATACTACGGTTATCAAATTAGGCTCGCAGTGTAGCTCTGATTACGTACTTAATAGGTCGAATTTGTCGAAAAAAATATTTTAGTCATACGTATATTAAAAAGACTGCAGACTGACTGTCTTAAGCAAGTGGTTTTAGTGATTTAAAATTTTAGTTATCCTAGCGGATTAAAAATTTGTAAAAAACGAATTGCCAAGCTGTGCTTAAGTAGATAAGTAAGTAAATTATTTATACAGCGTTAACTTCTGGTAAGAATCAAGGCGCACAGGACAATAATAGGACACAATAATGTCCTAATAATATGAGACAACCATAAGTGAACCACAGTTTAACCTAACAAATACGCGAAGCTAAAATTCCGCTCAAATTCTAATAGGTGCACGTTATGTGCGGTGTTCTAAACGTGCAGAAAAATTCGTTGGTGTAAATCGAATGATAGTGACGATAACATCGTTATATGTACGGTAGTCTCCGACGCCATCTTGTAAGGCAAGTAAGTAGTAACGGCGTAACGTTGTATTACACAAGCTTAGACAGAATACCGGTAGCTTGTGAGTTGTAACGATATTGCATTGGTATTACGCTTAGAAGAATTTGAAAATTTGTTGTGTCGTATAAATTTCTTTTAGAATTCGATTACAGAGCTTATTTGATACAATAAAATGTATTGTGTAACGAATAATGTTTGAATTAGCTATTTTGTTGTTCATTCATTGTTATACCATAAAGGCAGCACCGTGAAAAAAATTACAGTTAAAACCAAAGCTAAAAAACGACAAAATAAAACACAGTTAACATGGTTATTTAATGTTTCATTCATTGCGGATTCCCGGTAAATCTACGATTCGCGGTTTCTTGATGATGTGAGCAAGAACCCTTTCGGCAAACTAACGACACAGCCTACGCAATCTGCAAACGGCCACAGACCGTAAGAAATCGTGGCAAGTCTAACATTCCATAGAGAGCATTTGACAGGAATTTCCACGACTGCACAATCTGTTTCCTTCTTCGCTTTCGCCGTATCGAAAGTGGCCCAAAAAGTAGACCACGGCCAAATGATCAAAAAATCGTATTAAATCGTATTAAAGCCTGTCAATGAGATTTGATTTATTCGTCAAATTAAAGTATGAATCAAGTACTAATATTATTCATTGGTATTACTTATTCTACGAGTGACCTACTTTCTGTCCTCAATAACTATGCCTGACCCGCAAACTAGCGGTATGCGTCAGATGCGGTAAATGACGTCAGCGCTTCCTCTGCCATCAGCTCGCCTTAGCAAGCTTCGAATTAAATGCATGAAGTTGAACGATTCGTTAGAAAGAGATTTATGTAAAAAATTCTTTCATTTCCATATTTTATTTTTTTCTGGTGTTCAAACAATATTTTATCGGATGCGTTGATTTTACCTGTATCGCAGCTTCAAACACAGCACGCGATGACGTCACAAATTAGGTAACATAGAATATTCAGTACAGACTTAGCATATTCTTGCTCGCATTCTTACAGTCAAGATTGATGAAAAACCTAGCCTTAGTGGCGGGTATAAATACGTTTTAATGATGATTCGTGATAGTGGTTTACTTTTTTTGGCCACCCTGTGTAAGTTTAGTGTTGCATTTTGAGTTGAAAATAACGCTTGTGTTGACACAAAATCAACTTTGTTACTGCACAAATTCGATTTTACAACAGCACAAATCCGTACAAAATCTGTGCACATTTTCCGTAGAACTGCACACAATAAAAGCCCCCAGAGAAAGCACATCATCACCGCGAATCCGTTGCAGCAACAGGCAATTCAGGTAGAGCAGGAAGCAATAAAAATAACCGAGTTACCGGTGTCAGCAACGAGGCAGCGTCGGAAAGTGCAGCAATTTGCCGTTTTTGTGCGTCGGACTTTAATACCGCCGTCAATCAATATGTGGCGTGCGCGTCGTCAGTCGAATGACTGCCATTGTCAACATTCTAACTCCGGCTTGCTTGGTCGGGCGCACTGTATGGCGACTTTAACGGCGTCTTCGCCGGGGCACGACGGTACCGGGATGTGATTGTCGATTTCGGACAAGCGGGCACATTAGAAGGATGAAGCAGCGCAAACGCTACCAGAAAACGTGAAAAACATTTCAGCCAAGAATGCATCGATATTAATCGAGAGGCAGAACAACACGAGGAGTGAAACGATCCGGCATTTCCAGCTGCTGTGGAACAGCCTTCCGTCAAGCCTACGACAGTCTGACCTCACCCATCAATAGTTCCGCTGGGCGTTATAGACGTATTTGTTTGGTTGGCTGAGACTCCAGCACCTAGTGACTTTTTGTTTGCAGTGTGCTATGCTAATGTTCTCACTTACTTACTATACGACGAAATGCAGCTAACTTTGATGCCGACAAAACCAACTCAAAAAGGCCTACCACTGGTGACCGCCAGATACACCGCTACTTTCAGTCAATCAATCATGCTAATTTCTATAGCTCCAATATGTCACAAGCGAATCGGAGGCGCGTGATGGTGAAGACTAGTCAGAGTGTTCACTGTGTGCGATGTCGAACAGTTCTGTCTTTTGAACAGAGCGACAGTATATACCTTGCAAGGCGCTGTATAAGCGTTGTCAACGAAAGCATTCAACATTAGCGCTCCTTCAGTCTGGAACCCACTTTCACTTTGCGACAGGAATGGAAAGTAACGAGTACTCGAGTACTTGCGGCAGCCCTAACTATCATGTTTAATCATATCGTAAAACGACGAGCAGCGATTAAAGTTAATGTAAAGCATACGAAAAGCACTGAAGACAATACGACCGGCCTCGAAATGCTTCCTGATACTCAGTTCAAGCTGGCCGTTCTTACATATACAGACGTAACCACGGAATGATGGAACGGCACCGACATATCTGACCTATGAACTCCAGGCCGTGGATCTCGAGATCAGAATCCGCCTACGATCGGCGCTGACCACATCACTGCCGTGTTTGTTTGTTTTTCTTGTGTCGTCATTGTATTGTATGTATTATGTACTTCTACCGTTCTGCGGTGAGTAAAAGTTGTTCAAAGACGTCAAAGGCCTATATATCCAGCCCCGCAAATAGCATTAGCTAACAGCAATGATTGCCGTTAATTGTTCTCGGTTAACAACTGACCGTGAAATTATGTTATGC
>Ga0056115_1001094_pt1 | contig 12485 bp, 3 predicted proteins | sample WorMetOlspDAHAB1_FD_77007 | JGI IMG/M metagenome (GOLD analysis project Ga0056115, IMG submission 77007) | Marine gutless worms symbiont microbial communities from Max Planck institute for Marine Microbiology, Germany - Olavius sp. DAHAB.1 ... | reverse complement strand
TTTATTTATTTATTTATTATGAAATCGTACTCAAAGTACAAAACATAAAACACAAGCAATCAGGAGAGCAAAAAAACACACTAACACATACGCGAGACAAAGGCCAAATCTAACACCAGCCGTTACACAAGTTAGAAATCGCAGTTTTACAATTCCTGGCAGAAATGCCACATCCAGGCACACGCAATATGCCACGCCTAAGCATGAGTAATTCAAAAAGGCATAATGCACGACTGTACGACTCAGTATCCCTCTTACGTAAACTCATATGAACAATATATTCACCTATACTGAATCATAGTGAATAAAATCATCCAATGACATCTTAAAATACTCAGCATTGTGATTGTGAGAGAACATAAATGTATTCGTAACAGTTCATTGATCACTTAAAATATTAGTGATCACAGTAATACCTCAAGTTGTTTTTTGTAATCTGTTATATATTACAGAACTAACTGTGTAGTAGATTGGATTGCATAGTGGCACGTATTTTTATTTCACCGGTAGAGTATGAGAAAAAATCACTTGGTTGTATGAAAGAAAGTTTAGAAATTGTTGTCTCTGAACACTTGTGGACACAGCCTGTATAAACAGCAACTAATTGACTGGCGTGAGCATTCTCAATGTTACTATGATTATGATGACTGGTAGAATTTGCTGGAGAAGCCGACAGAACGCGAGCATTACACGGACAATGCGGTGGCGATGGTGCAATGCAAGGTGCTCAAGCAGCTGCAGTTGCTGGAGGGACGCAAGATTGACGACCCAGATATTGTTGATGATGTCAACTTTCTCAATGAAACATTGCAAGCGAGTGTCCAGGATTTGAGGTTTGTAACCCGTGGAATTTGATCCACAGAAAGCTGGAGAACTTGAGAGATAAGGAGACATTGTCAACTCGACTGGCATGGCAGTCAAGTATTCTGTCATGCCCGTCCAGTTGATAATGCAAACCTTGGAAGATGAACCTGCGTAGAAAGAAGAGGAAGTTGATAACATCTTATCTCTCAAGTTCTCTGTCTTTTTGTCAATCAAATTCCACAGTGTTGTAAATGATAGGAAAATGTGTTAATGTGGTAGTTGTAAATCAATGGCTTTATAATTGCAATAAATATTTGCTTTTTCTTCGACTGGAAGTCTGTAAAAACTATGTTATCAAGTCATTTTAGTAAACTAATTTTAAGGCTGTTGTCTGTGTAATCCATGGTTGGATCCATTTTTGTCTTTCTGTATTGGATGCAGTATGTATTTGTAACATTCTTTTTGTTTAATTGACTAAATATCAAGTTGTTATCTTGTCTGCTTTCAGTCATTGCGTGTAATAAACATATTTACATGTATCAGTAGTGTTTACTTTTTTAACTTTTGTGAACCGAAATGATGGTATGAAGGTGCAACCCAAAACAAGAATGTCTACGAGACAATAGACTCCGATTTATAAGCATGTCACTCGCACTGCAAATCCGCACACACACACACACACACACACTAAGCTATTGTCACTGATGCAGCTCATTCGATGAGTATTCTTCGGAGGTGAAGTCAGGTCGGCTTGAGTGGAGTCCGGTGCACAAGTCCGAGAAATTTTGGCACGAGAACGCCGCTCGACTCAACGAGAAGAACTTTGAACTGCTCAAGTTAGTATGCAGCTTTCGTTATCTTTCACCACGTTCAGTGGTTTGGCACTGACAGTGCGTCATTAAGGTAAGTAGTAAGTAAGACGATTTCTAAAGTGCCGTTAAAGGGGGATTCACACTGCGTTTAAGGTGGGTGGCGAGAAGTGCTGCATACTATAAATCTGAATCCAATGTTGTTTGATGAAGGAACTGTTAACCATCATCTCTTTGTAGATGCAACCGTAGTCATATGTGAGACGAACTGCATACACCATTTTTATGACCATTTTCCATGTTTATTCGGGTTAGTGAATGGTAGCTGCAGAGATCTCCAATAGACCCATAGAGACGTGGACCTGTTGAAGTAGTGTGCGTTTTCTGTCACCAAGTCAACTCAACAGTGTCGGAGTGACTAAATTGAAAACCACAACATAACTGTACACAATATATGGGCATATGTGGTTCATATTTTAACTGATTGCTGTGTTGTGTAGAATCCTGGTGAAGTTACTGGAAACCAGTCGCGATCCATTGATATTGTCCGTTGCTGCACATGATATTGGTGACTATGTGCGTCATTATCCACGTGGAAAAACGTATGTCACTCTGTCTGCTTTTCGTCCACCTAACTGAGAGCAAGTGTTTATTGTATAGATTTCAAATTAATACATGAGTTAACACGTTAACGTGTTAAACAGTTAGTCACAATTAGAAATTAAAATTAAAAATTTAGTGCCATTACTGACAAAGTCACAATGCTATACAAATGCCACTGCATTCTGATATACACCACCAGGTGATCGCAAATGCCCTTCAGAACGACGTTTTTTCCATGCACAGACTGCTCAGCGCGACGAATGTACTTTTCAGATTACTCATCTGTATCGTGTATTGCTTCAAACGCCTAAGATGGAGTACGGCGAAGGGGTCCATGATATACTGGTCCCTTACATGCTGTTCCACATATGCTTTAATAAAACGTTAACGCTCGACTAATGCGATTTTAAAAAATTAATCGCTCGAAAGCTGCAAGTTTATTAACAACATATGTAACAACATATGTATGAAATATGCTCTTTTGCTTACCATTCATAACAGATCACTTGCTTGCTTTTTCTTAAAGTATCGAAAGTTGACTAATCACTATTTTTTGGCATATGGGTGATTTGCACGATAATTTGATAGCTTAATATCTGTCCAATGTGATGACATGTAACATTATTTGTAATAACATGGAAATTTTGAGGCACTGGGTTTTCTGAGATTCTGAAATGTAAAAGCAAAGCAGTTGTTTCGCAGTCAAAGTCTTGCTGTATCAGTAGAAACTCAAAAGATACAGTCAAACAACTGATGTGTGTTTATTTATTAGCACATGTACTAAATCAAGTGGATCAGTTTTTCGTGTCTTAGGAACCGAAAGAACTACGATTAGGGGATAAGTGATATCCTCGACCACCATAGGCTGAGGCCTTCAATAGACCGAGTACTCAGCCCATGTCTGCACAGTGGTGGGTGGGTGTGTATGAGCATATGAACAATGTCATAGTAACCGTCATAGTATGTGAACATACATAATTTCATAGAATGTTGTCCGTTTGTGATGCGTCATTTTCATTGACGATCCATAAAGTCGTTGTCGTTGGCAAACTGTCAGAATAAACTCCACAGTTTATTTGAATTGTCCTGCTGCTGTTTTATACTTGTTTTGCTTGCTGTGCTGCATGCAGTGTGGTTGAGCAACTTGGTGGTAAACAGTTGGTCATGACGCACCTTTCACACGAAGACCCAAACGTCCGCTATGAGGCGCTGCTAGCCGTACAAAAACTCATGGTGCATAACTGGTATGTCGCACTGGTTGGCAGCTTGCTGACTGACTAAAGCCCAAATCCAACTTGGCTCGTCACGTCACGTCTCAACACGACACAACACGTTCGACGTGTCAAGCCCATGCATTTTGGCTGTGTTAAGCTTGTCGAACAGCATGGCTCGACATGCTCATGTCGACGCGCTCGACACGTCGAACGTGTCATCTCGAGACGTGACGAGTCAAGTGGAATTTGGGCTTAAACAGTCAGATGATTGTGTGTGTCTACTATGTGGCCCGTCTGCTTTGAGTTATTATATCTGGTTCATTTGGAGGCCCACAAATAAACGTGAAGCAGCACATGCATGCCAGTATATGTTTCTTCATATACTAGCTTAATGGACTTGATGTTGTAACAGAGCTAATTATTTAAAACTGTGACAACTCTTCTTTATGAATTATCAGTTAACTACTTATAAATTTAATATCGAGTGATGATTACCTTTAGATACAAAATTTCTGCTCTTGCTGACTTACACTTATCATCATGCTATCGATTTGAAGTCTGTAAACTGTTTCAGAACGTTAATTACTAATGTATGCAGTAGGGATGTACCGAATATTTGCTTCGTATTGGCTTCGGGGTCGAATAGTGCTCCAAATAGTGTATTCGTATTTGGACGAATAGTGTCGTCAGAACGAATACAAATAGTCAGTCTGTATAGTGCAGCTAGTGACGTCTACGGCCGACTTCACTCAGTCAGTGCCAGATACTCTCGCTCAGACCGCCTGATTTTTGGAGACGATTAGACGAATGAAGAGGAGAGGGTCATGGCTAGGCATCATGCAGACACGGCCATACAAACATACACACGAATTTAAGGAGGTGGTAAATATCAGAACATCAGGTGCAGCAGCGTCAAAATGCTCAGCTGCCAACACTATTCGTATTCTTATTCGGCCGAATAGTTCACATAACTATTCGTATTCGGCCGAATAGTCTAAAACCACTATTCAGTACACCCCTAGTATGCAGTAACAGAAATATTTGAATTTAGTAAAAGGGGAAAAGACAAGTGGTTTGATGTAGGTGATGAAGCTTGATGAACTGTTGTGTGTCAGGGAATACCTTGGGAAGCAGCTGGACGCTCCAAACCAGGATTCGAAGGAAGCTGGTGCAGTTTCAACCAAAGCCTAGATCGGTTCTATTGGATGCACCGTCTAAACTTAGCAGCCATACAGACTTTTGAAATGATCGGGCACATGTGTCAGAAGTCTGCGCATGGTTTTGTTTGTGAATGACACTGAATGGGCTTTTTTGTAAAATATTGTGTTATTTGAACATTAGTCAGTAAGTTCAGTGTATTGTAGAATAACTGTAAGTTGTTTTATTGTGTATATGTGATGTTTAAATAGAGTCGTGTTTCTAGAATAACAGTAATGGTCCATAGCATTGCGACATGAATTACCATTTCAGTTTTACTGCGATACGTGGACTTTGCTTAATCCTTAGATTGGGGCAAATTTAAGACCGTGATTATAATGTCTGTGTTCCTTTGGTGTTCAGCCAATTGACATTTCACTGTTCAGCAAAGGCATTTATTGTTGAAATTTTCGTTGATGTATGTGTCCACCAGTTATGTAGAGTAAGTTAACTTGCATATATGAGCAACGTAATTTGTATAGGTAATAGCAGTTTACAACTCACTCTGTCGTGTATGTTCTTTTCATTGCGTCACTGTGTGCCATTGTGTTGAAATTTTCGACGTTGGACTGGACTCGCTGTCTGAGCTTATGGCTTTTTTGTTGATGTGGCTGAGGATCTAGGCATCAACGTCACCCTACGACTTAGTACAAACACCAGGATCGACTCGGAAATAGCATAATACCGATAAAATGCAGGTCACACTTTGCTCTTCGACTAGCACTGGCTGTTGGCTCCGTAAACTGTTAATGCTGCTGACTTGTGAACTGAATGTCAATTCATATGAGGGATACGTAGCACTGTGCTGCTTGTTTGCCATATTGACGAGATGTGGATTCATATTTCATGGTGAACTGTGGCCGCCTATATCTATAATACTGTCTACAGTGAATTAACGGCTTGTAATTCCACTCTCACTCAAGTGACTGCAGCTCCGCTACAAGGGCGCTTATGCGTCACGGAACAATGACCACGTCAGCCACAGGCCTAGCAGCTTTTGTGTCTGGCTGGTTTCTGTTATTTTTTTATTGATGTCATGATGCAACTTTTGTGGTATACATACTACATTTGCATTTACAAACTCCAGAGTAGGCTATGTAGGCTACTTAGCCTACATAGCCTACTCTGGAGTTTGTTGATGACACCAGGAAATAAGAAAGTTACAGCACGGTCTACAGTGGATTATGCGAGTATCTGAACGTCTGTCCATAGCACAGAATCTGTGATGCATGAACTATGTAGCCATGTGTTTGTGTGTGTGTCAATTGAGCCGATTTCAAGAAGCCATACACACTAAAGTCGAACATTTAATTTTTGCTACCAATGTACTAGTGTTGCCATCACATAACATCAACATGCCAGCAGTTAACTGACCAGCTACACAATAATTAAATGCAACCAGTTTATCGTCTCACATCAGTTTAAAATCACCATGGAATGAAAATGACATTGCACCAAAACACAAAGTGTGACAGCGACTTGCAGCACAAACGTATAATGACAATCAACATTTACAGAATTGCATATCACTCACTCACACACACACACACACTGATCGCCCGATACCAACAGTATAACAATTATTAAAATATTTATTCAGTTTTTATTTTAAGTATTTTTTCAGTGCATGATGTAGGGCTGAGCAGACTGAACAATTTCCACTAACCCTCTACATATTTCATGAAAAGTATCGACATTTATATGTAGTTAGCACACCACATGTAACACTGATGTCTGCCTATTCTAAACATGATGAAATCTTTTTCTTGAGTTACACTCTGTACTGCTTTCACACTTACCATTAACGTGCCACTTTTGGTAGACTAAGATATTCAGAGTTGTAAAGTATTTGAAATACATATTTGAAATACACGTGTATTTAGTATTTAAATACAAAAATATCAGTATTTTTGTGTAGTTAAAATACATTCATTTTATGTTGATCAGTTCTGTTTCTGGCCATCCTAGGCCAGCTGCAACTTATTATCTGGAGGACAGCGTGACAAGTGTGACAGTGACAGTGTTGCAGAAACATCCTCATCATGTTTGAAGTGTATTCCTCGGATACGACACAATGATCTCGCCATCAGCGCCAGCTGAACGGTTGTTCAGCTTTGGTGGGATAAACATGAACATGGTAAAAAAATCCATTATGTGATCGATCAGTTGCAACAGTGTAAATGAATGGAAGTCTTTGTAGCAGACTAGAACAATGTAAGCTACGCCAACAAGTCTAGTGTAGGCCCCTGCGGTGAAAAATGAATGCAATATGTCGTTTTTACTACACGGTGAAGCTCGTCTGTTTCATCTTGAAAACCCTAATGAGAACGAATTCTTACATAAATACACGCATACAAACAACGATTCCATCATGCGCCATTCTGAAGATATGGACTATATACCGACGCTATACATCAAGTTATGCGCCCACAACCAATCATCGTATGCTGCCTGATACTGCTGCTGGGCGCCCCGGGCGAATAAGAGCGTTTACCTAGCTGTCAGTCAACAGGCGACATCAGTCTTTCTATCATAAGTCAACGACAAACACATTGTCAGCTATTGTCCAACCCTTGCTCCATTCCTGTTACAAAGTCGAGAGCAAACAAATCCATGCTACTTAACAACACGCAGAAAGACTAATCGTGAAACAGCAGTCTTCAAGACGTTCGAATATAGATGATAGTTCGTGCGTATTAAAACACCCAAACAACAGACGATGGAACATACTACATTTGCATGAAAAATCCGTAGTAAGAAATATGTACACCACAAGTTACATCATGACATCAATAAAGAATAACAGAAACCAGCCAGACACAAACCGAATGGATTACACCCACGCAATATATTGACACCAGCCATAACATGGACAACAAATGAGAACGCTCAAGATGGCTGAGAACACGCAGCCTGTTGCGCTTATGATAACTGAGAGGCAGCTTAAGAGAGGAGAAGGGCCAAAAAGGGCAGTGGTCCCCTTGCTAGCGCCGCAACAAAAACTACAAAACACATCACACTGCCAATGTTATGATACCAAACAATACAATACAATACCAAAACGAAAGAAAGACATGTAAAACAGAGCCACCGCCACTGTAAACACGGCTGACTGCTGGCCGTCACAAGCAGAAGTCGTGAGAGATGCAACAGTTTAAATGGCTTTGTTCTGTCCAGATAGTGTATCACAAGTGATGTTGTGAATAAGTATCCTCCAGCATCCTTTGTCAACCTCAACAGCTCAGATGGCTGTGATGGCTCCATTGGCTCCACTGATGCAGTCATATCCTACGACTTGCTATACTTTCCACAATGTAACAGGAATTCCCTGTTGTTTCCTATCGAGCAGATTTTCAAGCCCATGCCTTCTTGTTACATGCTCTTGAAACACTAATGTGCTTTTGCACAGGCCAGTAACGACAGGACGAAAGACGACACATCAAACTCGGCCGAAATAGACACTTCACTTTGAAAAGGAACACTGCACCACGCAACAATGAGATACCACACAACAATGAGATGTTGACGACAAATTCAACTGAGCTCGGAATCAATCTCATCCGCAGTTTCCACCATCGGCCTGTTCAGCGTCTCCGGCAGCTGAAGACTGACAACTCCAGCCACAAATGTACAGACGCCGAAGATCAAAAAATCCACATTCGAATACAAGCGACCCTAAATAGCAGCACAAACGGAAGATTGTGAATCAGTGACGTTATATACACCAACAATTTTGTTACTATACCATTAAAAAGTAAGCTGTGTGCCCAAAAAAGACAAATCAGGCAACAATATTAAACACACCATTTCGACGCAACTGGACACTGGCGACTTAAGCTTCTTTCTCCATTCAATGAGTAACTGAATTCATCTAGTGACAAGCGCCACGAATGAATCGGAGGCAATGTGACATTATTTATTCAGTGACTGTATGTGTGCATCTCTCCATCATAGACCCGCCGAGATTTTTTGTGCATTCACTCTGGATGTAAAAATGTTGAAGAAAACAAATATATGTTACAGCCTAACAGCTTGCCACTATATCAAGTGAAAAGTTAACATTTTACAGCAGGAACAACATAATAAAATTTTAATTTAAAAAGTTAAAAACATCAGCATTTGGCAAAATCTAAGCAATGAAATTTTCCGATAAAGACATATCAAACTGAAACAACATCAAATGTAATTAAGCAGGTTAAATATTTAATATCCTTGAAGTTTTTCAATGATGTAAACGTTTTGCACAAATCCAGTAATACTACAGCATGAAATCTCGCAATTCTGGCCCATCAAGTGTCATTTAAAAAAATCAAATTTACACAATTTATCCACATATATGCATGTATTAGCAACAAATTCAGTGATAAAAAATGCAAAAGTGAAAACAAATTCCAGTGACAAAGCAACAGAGATTCAAACCAAAGTCAAAATGAACGGACAAAGAATTCCACCAACACGCGACGACATCGTGCATATAGCCAATGCTTTGTTTCTGTACACAATGAATGCCAGTCACTCAACCTCAACATAAAACTGTCTTCCAATCATTAAAAATGTCCTCACCACAATGATCAGCAAAAAGTGTTGAAAATAAAAGCAAAAGTGCCTAAAATGCAAAATTTAAAGAACAAAACAAAAAGAACCAACAGTATGGAACAGGATAAGCATAATGATGAAATAATGTCACTCATACATTGTCCCAACTGGAAAGTGACCAAAAGTGACTATGAGTGATATCAGCGACCCATGAAAATTTGTTTTTACTGTCGAAATCAGCAGCAAATGTCAAAAAAAATTAAACAAAAAACGACAAGAAAAAGAATGCACAGAAAAATCTTAAATTAGCAGTTAACAAACAATAAATACTATAAGGGTTATGTTAATTAATTTCAGTTAGAAACTTCTGAGTAATCAACTGCATTTCTCTCTTTATTAAATTTAACTGGGACCACCTAGGGTAGACTTGTTGACGAAAGCCTTCAGCATCATTCAGTCTGTAATTCACTAACATTCGACTATCGCTAGGCTATGCATGCTAACATTCAGGCAAATAGTCTCTGCCACTGGCACTATATTAATTAGTTTTCACTGACTGACTGATTGAGACAGAGCAAAACAGATCAGTGTCAACAGACCGAATGTTGGTTGGATACATCTCCACAGCGTGCATCCAGCATACGCAGTACGACATTGATATTCCCAGTTTCCCGAGCAAAGCCAGCGTTGTCACAATATATTCGCTACCAGCTGCCATTCACAACAGTTCTCATATAGAGACGCACATTGTGAAAATGACACGAATAATCATCTAACGTAGCATATAGAAAAAGATGCCTCAAGAGAATTATTGTGTTCTCTCACAGTTCATCTCCAAATAGTCAATAGACACAGTTTGGAAAATTTGTCGTTTATTGGTTCTCTGGAACGAGTCCAACAGAATATCTGAAAATCAAATTCTTACAGACTCGATATCCTTATGTCAACAGTGTCAAATTGGATACTAATACTTGAAAAGAATATTTACACAAATAAAACAGAACTGTCCCGACAACAACCAAATAAAAACGCACACACGGTGATCATCAAATATTATAGTTCCCAAAACGTTTCACCTAACTACATGTATAAATGATATAATACAAAAGCTATATTCTGGTTTCCATCGCAAGCAGCAAGAACTTACCAGACGAAAAAAACAAAATAGCAATGGAGAAAAGTCCACCAAGCAGCATACTGCACGAGAATGTACATCGACGACCATAGCTACAACATATCACACCAAATAGAAACTTTGCAATATGTTAGTTTTCACTCACTGCAACACCATGCAGAAATTTGCATGGTCATGAGTCAGTGAGTGAGTGAGTATGGTTTAACATCCGACCCGACACATAACAGGTCATTCAGAGGATAAATTGGTGCCAATGTCTCGTCTCGAAGCAGCAAAGGAAAGAGAAGCACACAGATGCAGAAGGACAGTGCTCCACTGCAGGCTCACGAGGTTGCCTTCGCAGCATCAACATTAATGAACTCGGTCCAGCATCACATCACACTGCCTCAAAAGGTTTCTATACAGTGTTGTAACTTTCTAAAGATTAAAACTGCACGTGTTTAAAAGGCAACTTCAGTAAATTGATGCACATTAATTTTTATATGCCACAAAACGAATATATATTACACCATATTCACCAACAGAACTTAAATTAAATACGGAAATGTAGCAATAATTATAGACAAACTAATGGTAATTAGAATGTGTTGAAAAACACTTTGGATTTACGATTTCTCACAAAAAATAGCTAAGAGCCACGCCTCACACTTGCATGTGTTATTGTTTACCACCACAAAAGTGGCAGCAAATGCAATGTCAGATCAGCAATGACTGTGCCACTGCCACGCGTGGACTTAATGCAGCTAACTTTACTAATTCTACACTCTACAGCCACATTCACCAACTGTCAGAACAACAGAGTGACGAACCGATCCATGAAATAGAGAGCAACAAGATCAGCTGGAATCTCCACCAGACCGACCATCGCAATGCTGACATATCGGTTGCTTCCAAAGTCGCCAGCTTTCAATGTCAGCCCATAGTAGACCATCGCATTCACAAACCTGGCAGAAACAAACAAGTTGGCAATGATGTTATGAAATGAATGAATGTGCTAATTCAAACTGTTTTAAAGGTATATCTTAGTGTGCAGTGTAGCAGTAATGAGTGAGACACTGTAATCAATGCTTGGGATGATAATGCTCATGGCTCTCCCTTGCACCAACTCATTCTGAGACACTCTCAGAGTACTTCAAGGTACAAGGTCCACAGCACCAAAGCCATGGATGAAGTATCTCCCTGTATTAGAACTGAGCTCACAGACGTCTGTCACACATAGCCAGTGCGAAGCCAGAATTACAGTTACCAGAAGCCAAGCTTTTTCAAACAGTTTTTAGCTAGAAGCTTTCTTAAATCTCTATGATGAATGCGATGAACTGTTACAGAGCACAGTGCCACAGACAGAACAATTAAAATACATCAGCAGAGTTTACCACGTGTAGATGTTATTAAGTGTTCGCTTGCGTAGCAAACGGTGTCGCACGATGTCCATAATTCCAGCTTTTCTTGCCTGCGCTGCATGACTGACAATCGGCCTCAGCTTCACAGGAACTGAGGGAGCACGGCCACTGTTAGCCATCGCTATATAACTCAGTTGCTTCTCAGCTTCATCAACTCGACCCTGACTCAGCAGCCAACGAGGGCTTTCAGGAACAATCCTACACACCAGCAGTTGAACACCAACATGACTATTACCAGAAGCACTCATGAACAATTACTATGCTTCCCCATAACAACCTATTCTGATTAATTTCCTAACTTTGTTTTAAACATAACAATTAAAATACCGTAAAAAACAGTCCATAACTTCATCGTCCAGAACTAAACCCAATGTATAATGAACAACTTTATTTCACCAAACATGGTAGTATAATATACATGAAGAAAAGAAAACGACTAAACTGACTTAACTAATAAACAGTATATGTAGCATTTATGGACAGAAACTTCTTAGACTGTCTGACAATAATGACACTTGGCAAGTCGAAACCAAAATATACTTGACAGTCATCAACCATCTGAATATTGCTGGTATTAAACAGCTTCATGAAAAAGTGGTTCACTGGAAAATCCAAGGACTTAAGATCAGATTTGGTTAGTGGGCAAACTTCGAGGCCGTATACTAGAACAGGGATACATTTGCTTTTAATAACTTCTTCAGACGCAATTCTACCTATCCTGCCAAATATTGCATTAGCTGCTCGATAAAAGGAACATTTTACGTGATCAAGATCGCACTTAAATACA
>Ga0056115_1001093_pt1 | contig 12485 bp, 9 predicted proteins | sample WorMetOlspDAHAB1_FD_77007 | JGI IMG/M metagenome (GOLD analysis project Ga0056115, IMG submission 77007) | Marine gutless worms symbiont microbial communities from Max Planck institute for Marine Microbiology, Germany - Olavius sp. DAHAB.1 ... | reverse complement strand
TCTATGCGTGGCCTACTTTCTGACCTCAATAACTATGCTTGACCCGCAAACTAGCGATATGCGTCAGATACGGTAAATGCTGTCAGCGCTTCCTCTGGCATCATCTCGCCTTAGCAAGCTGTGAATTCTATTTCTTAATAATCTTTTAGATGGAATTTTATGTAAAAATTTCTCTTATTTCCATATTTTATATTTTTTTCCGGTTTTCAAACATGATTTTATCAGATGCGTTGACTTTGCCCATATCGCAGCATCAAACACAGCAAGTAATGATGTCACAAATTAGGTTACACATAAAATATTTAATACAGACTTATTATATACTTGTACTCATTTTATAGTCGAAATTTATGAAAAATCTGGTGAAATGGCGGGTTTTAATACGATTTTATGATGATTACTGAGTGGCTTACTTTTTTGGGCCACCCTGTGTAGATGGCTTACAGAAGATGCTGAATGTCTGCTCTATATACTGTTGCTACTGAGATACACCTAACATTTAATTGTAATAAATCTGCATGTTTGGTTTTTTGGGCCGAATTGGCGGAATCCTGTCACAGACATGTACTGTATTTGAGTGGCAGTTCAGTTGGCTGGACCAAGTATCTTAGTGTAACATTACTGTCAGGGCCACAATTTAAAATAGATACTGTTATTCGCAGAAAATTTTATTCTAGTGCCAACACTGTTCTTGCTAACTCTTTTCGCCAAGATGATATTGTTCGGCTTCATTTGGTTGAAAGCTATTGTCTACCAGTTTTACAGTACTGCTGTCCAGCTATTAAACTAACTAATGCTCAGATTAATGAGATTAATGTATGTTGGAACACAATGTATCGCAGAATTTCTTTTTCACAAGTGGGAAAGTGTTAAAACGTTCATACGTGGCTCAGGCAGACTTGATTTTAAACATATTTATGCATTGGCTCGTTTAAAATTTCTAAAAAAAAATTTATTTTCCACAGATAACTCAGTTTTGTTATGCATTTTAAGGTCTGTTCACATCAGTCTGAAGTGCACACATTATATCACGAATATGCAGTAAACCAGTTTTATTCCTACTCACAGCTATGCGTTGCATTCCATGAACATTTTGCATCGTTCCCCTCTCTTAATCTCCTTCTTTATCTACCATTTTTACAGCCAGGGACTAGAGGAGCATGTTTGCTTTGTACGTATGTTTTGAATTATTATTTATCATTATTCCGTCATTCATAAAGAAGATGACGATTATGATGATAAAGCACACAACAACGTGTAGGTGTACGTATGTAGACGCCAGCTGACCTGGGTGATGTTACATTTCCAACCGGCATAAAGTTGTGCTTATAAGCCCAAATTCCACTTGGCTCGTCACGTCTCGACACGACACGTTTGAAGTGTCGAGCCCATGCATTTTGGCTGTGTTGAACTTGTCGAACAGCACGGCTCGACACACTCGACACGTCGAGCTCGACTCGCAACTTACTTTGTTGTGTAATTTGTATAAACTTGCTATGTAAGTTATTCACTAATTTATTGGAGTATACATTTATTTCATTTTACAGAACAAATAGGATATGTGTATGTAGGAGCAGAAACGACTAAATTGTACACTATAGCTTGTTCGTCGTCCGCCATGTTGGAAAAGCTCGACGCGCTCGAACGTCGTGGCGTGACGAGCCAAGTGGAATTTGGGCTATACACAGTTTAACTGCTCATAGTTACAGTCCTTAAGGCTGAAGGCACACGTACGTGGTCGAAAAACGGCGCCGGTGTTTCAGCCTTACACTAACAGATGGCAATTTGCTGGTGGCCGACTGCATATGGGGCATGGACAATGTCTAATTAGCTGAACATTTCACCTACCGGGTGGTCCAAAAAGTAAGCACGTACAAAATATTAATAAATCATGTTAAAATGTATGTTCAAATTGGTGTCAGCGAGGTAGCTGGTGTTAAATATTCTATGTGTGACAAAACAGGTGACGTGCATAACTATATACGAACCACAACACTGCCATATCGGTATAACTATATAAGCATCATATTTCGCTTTATCTATGAAGTCTACTGTTTGGCCAAGCATTTGATTCATATAAAAATACGGTCGTTTCTATCTTTTCCAGGTTTCAATTAATATTTATCACACATGCACACATTTTACCCATGTAACAGCTTTAAGCAGTGATGACGTCGTATAACACCATGCGTAGATTATTTAATACAAACAAACTATCCCACTAGCAGGTTTTAATATGGTTATTATACTCGATTGGGGTTTACTTTATTGAACCATCCTGTATCCTGACGTTCACTGGCCAGCGACACGAAGTGCTTGACTTGTCGCTGTTAAGCCCAAATTCCACTTGTTGCGGCACGTCACGACAAGCCAAGCACGACGTGTTGTGTCGTGCGTGTCGCGCCGTGCTGTCCGACAAGCGCGACACAGCGCGTCACGACTCTTTTCTGTGCCAAAATGCTAGACAGCGTGCCGTGTCGTGACGCAACAAGTGGTGTTTGGGCTTCGGCGGCTAAAGTTAACTTTCCGTAATCTTCCATATTAACCGCCATTTTACGTTCAAAAACCGAATTTCTGGCTATCCCCCTCCCGATCTGTGGTACTGTGTGCATTGATCATTACGTCTTTTTGTGGTGCAGTTGTGAGGTGAAAAAAAAACACAAAAGCCCAAAAATCCAGTGCTGCACTGGTTTCTCTATACAAACATCGACACCAACGCAAACACAATATCGACATCGCTAAAACACTTCCGGTTATCACGCGACTGACAACGCCGACCTAAGATCACACTGCAGTCAACTGCGACTGTAACTAGAAGTGTAAAAATTCTTCGGGTGTCGTGACGACCACGACTATAACGTGTAGTGCAAACAGCTAATGTAATAATAATACTAATACGTTTAATAATAATTAATAACTAGTAAGTTTTCAGCGGTAACATTATAACCAAATACTGCATTTACTCTGATCGTTAACGCTGACACCGCATATCTCTTACAAAGTACAAGAAGATGTACCCAGTGCTGCAGTCAGGATCATTAAAACGAGAAAAAACTATAGTAGAAAAACTCCCTCTTCGTCTCTCACCCCTCCACTTACCTTTCCTCTTTTCCATCCCCTTCTCCCTCCTTCCATCCCATCGTTTTCCCCTCCTCTTCACTGGCGGGGCCAGACATGGGATTGGGGTCTTAAGCACACCCCTCCAAAAAAAACTAAAGTTACCCACTCCTTTCTAAATGAGTCAAAACAAATTTAGCAGTTGGGGTTCTTGTAAAGGCAAAACAACTGCGGCGGCTGTGGTTTTTCTCGACCCAAGACCAACTACAGACCGTGTAACCTTTCTCGGCTGTTGGCTCAAATGGAACCTCCACCAAGCCAAATTTCCCAGCTCCCCGCCCTATTCCACTTCGCACCATATCCAGCTATAAGGTATGGGGAAAATCTGACCGACGGTAAACCCTCCGGGAACCAGGAGGCAAGTGCCTCCCCGTGCCTTAATATAGCTACGACCAGTGTCGTGGGAACGAATTTGAAGTGGTGGGGTGTGAGGGAGGGGGGCAAACGTTCGCGCTAGAAATTTTTGTATCGTCGTGCCCGTCCACTTTTTGCTGTACAAGTATATAGTTAGTCGTTGTGGTGAGCGCTTTCATGGTGCATGTCGGTACAGCCGGTCAGTTTCTTGTTTGCTGTTCTTCTACACTCACGGTGCGCCCCATGCCCAGCCATTTGTAAAAGTGGGGGGTAAATGACCCCGTGCCGTATGGAGGCGGAGCCACTGGCTACGGTTCCATGCCTTGGGACCACGGGAACACGGTGACAGCCTTTCCTTTGATTTATAAATCCACGGGAGCAACAAGCAACAACTTCAAATGTGATGTAAATTATATCTCCGTCGGCTAGAAAGTCGATACCTCTTGAGAATTATCGACTGCACGGGAAAAAATCACACAAACGACGAAAGCTGCCGTGAATCTGGCTCTATCATTACGACGCTCGGCCAGGTAACGAGGCGGGCTTGTTCCGCAGCTCCAAAGGCGCCAACGTGGGGCAGACATCTTTCGAGACTGAAACATTACCGATGCTAACGAGCTAAAAAAAAATCGACGACGGAGTTTCCTGCATCGACACACGAACTTGGTACTTTGACACTGATCACAGAGCTATGGAATATGCATGAAAATTAATAGAGAAAAAAATTAAATTAATCGTATGTCGTCACCACAAAGACCAGAACCTACCACAACATTTTCTGGTTATTTCTGGGCACAATATTTACTGCAGTATAATAATAATAATAATAATAATGACAATTTATAAGGTGCCGTAAATGGGGCACTACAAGGGCACCTGAATATAAACTAGATACAGTACATTTGACTTGGATTACGTGTGTTCTCTCCTATAAGCTTACTAAAATACTGATCAACATATATGACATTATACTAACATCTTTTACTGCTATCATGTATTTTATGTATTTTATAGTGCGTGTATCTATATGTGACATTGTCTAATCCAGTCTTACGGCTGCAAGATCCTAATAAACGATTATTATTTATTACTTATAAAAGTTGGCAATTTATCCGGAATAATAATAATAATATCAGTAATGTTTCACACACTGTTTTCCAAGTGTTTTGTCTGTACTGTATGTGTGACATTATCACAAAATAAATAAGAACACAGATATTACAAACTCCCCTTAAGCAGCACAAAGTATCCACTGTCGAAAACTGACTGAAAAATAGACACAAATAAATGTTGTAAAACCAGCAAGTCGCAGCAACGAACAATGCGGACAATCAAGAAATGTTAAATAGCTTCACCATTACATCAAACGCTGAAGAAAGTCGTCAATAGTCAGAGAACGCAGGCTAGTGCAGCAGTAACGGTGGAAATAGAGGGTGAGCCAAAGAAATGGGGTTAATGATGCCTTGCCAGGGGGCGTCCAAAGACACCCCCGGCGACGCCAAAAATGCGTCACGGAAATCCTCGGGAGTGTGGGGGCAAAAATAAGGAAGTTAGGAGGCGACAAAAATTTCAAATGTGTTGACGTTTACATATAAATTGTTCTAAAACTCACCTACGAACATCTTTAGTTCCAAAATTTTCTCGGGTGGTGATAGCCCCAGAGTTGCATCATAGCTGTTGGGCGTTGGGAGGTGGACTCCCCTGCGCCTTGTGCAATTTCGACGATTCTGACATTATAACTCACCTACCGTGTACATGTGTCTATCTGCAGAAAAAAAAATTTCTCGGAAAACTATTCACTATTTTTCCCACCAGCACCAGTGTCCCCTGTTTCACAGAAGCCGACTGGCAACGTGTACCCGTGCTAAAGATACAATAATTATCGAATTCAATAATTCGGCAAAAAAAAGGTCGGGATGTCAGGTTTTGGTGGCATATTTCTGTACGCAGCGGCGTTGTAATCTTTTGCGAGTGTGCTCACCGGTTCTTGTTAAAAATCACACAAATGAATGATTGATAGTACAGATACATAGACAGAAGTGCCCCTCCCCCCATTTATCAAGGCTCACCCTGTACTGATATGAGACAGTCGACATTCTACACACATAGTACATGTACTGATCACAATCCACTTGTGCAGTACCAACCACATAAAAACACGAAATTGTTTGTCACAACGTTTTGTGTCACAACAGTACGTCAAACGGAAAAACTTCACATTTTCTTAATCTCCCCTCCCCTTTTCTGTTCACAATCCACCTTTACTCTACATTTCACAACCAAAAAGTGTAACTATACATTTTCCGACACTAGGCTATCGACAGAGAGGTTTAGTTTACTGTCAAATTAAGGCATGTGCAACAGCAGATGTTAATATTTTTAACGAATACTTGGTGAAAAAGTTGAATAATAATGTAGTTACCACACACCTGCCCTTTTATAATCACCACTCACCACCTGAGCATATTATGCTGATGAATTTTCACTCTCTGAAAGATGACCATAATTTAACAATTGTGGCAAGTATCGCCTTTTTTACTTAACCTGTTGTGCTTACGAAACATGCCAAACTACACATAACTTAGTGGGGGCATATACTGACTAACTGGATATGCCCACCTCAATAACGGAAAACTCATCAGTATTCATGGTTTGGAAACAGAAGTGCAGCAGTGACATATATATATCCGGGCTGGATTTGTCAATTTTCTGACTATGGATCAGAGTTTTTTTTTGAAGGACGGGAAGGGGGTATAATTGCGTAAACGCTACCTCCCCCCTCAGCACAAATGGCACATAGCACAGCATTCAAATGGAAAGTACGTGGCAAACAGCTAAATAGTTTGTAGGGGGAGTTAAAATGGGTGGGGTTGTGCCATATGCGGGATGTAATGGAGGGGGCTCAACCCTTTCTGAAAGGAGGGGTTGGACCCCCATCCCCAGATCCTGCAGACAAATACGGCCCTGATATGGACTAATGCGTGAGACTGTGACGAGCAAACACTAAGACAGATGCTCTGACGATTTGGGGCGAAGTGATGTCTCTAGAATGCCACGGTGTGGGGACAAGTCCTGCGTATAGAGTCCATTTCAATCGACATTGTTCGCTCTTCCTGTGCACACAAAACTACCATCAGCAAGAAAAATGTGTAAAGTGGTTCCCAAGCTTGAATGGCCAAGTTATCCCCCCAACGAAATTCAGCAAGTCGCCATGCACCCACAAATCATTTTTTTCGACGAGGTGCTCTAGTCTAGAAACGCTTTTATTATTATCACTTATACTTTATATTTAGATACCGGTATTTATGTATACAGCGTCATAAGGTCGTAAATTCAGAGGCACCGTTTCTTCTCAGAGATGGCCAAAACCATCTCCGGTACTCATTTCACCTACCCACGGAGGGATGGCCAGGCTGAGTGGGCCAGAGTAACCTGGACAAATACCGTGACGGTAGACCCGCCAAAGGTCGTCACCGATCCCAGTACTAACCGGGCTCGACGTAGCTTAACTTCTTTGATGTGACGAACGCCTTTACCGCTACGCCAAACCAGCCGTTCATAATGTCGCATTTTCAGTGCGAATGCTGTTCTTGGTGGTTATCCAAGCACCAGCGTATTAATGTTTGGCATCACATTGCTGGTTCAGTGACCCACGTACGGATTTAGCTGGTGGAAGGACTGGCGCCCAGCTATCGGCGCGGCAAGTGACCGTAAAGACTTAGGATTAAGACAATGCAGTAACTGTGTATTAACAGTGCAATAAGCATATTATTGCCAGCATTAGAAATTACGAATCGTGCATTTACCTGCGAGAAATAAAAAAATGTTGGTGGGAGATTTTGTCATTTTTCACGTCCAGGCTGTTGATAACTCCATATAGTAACGACTACATCCTCTCTTTCCTTGTCGTAAGCCCTGAACGTGATTTAAAGATTAAATGAGTAAATAATATTGACAATAAGCAAAAAAAAATGATGAAAATACCTTCAGCGTTGTTGTCATTGTTAACAGCTGCAGAAGATGCGTTCATATCATCTGATCTTCCATATCCAGCCTACATCCACATTTCACGCGTCACACTGGCTATTTGCCCAGACCACCCACGTCAACGTAGCCCCCTTAAATTTTGCATGCGGGGTCGTGTCCCAGAGGTAGTTATATAATTCAAGTTTCATGAAAATCGGTCATGGGATCTCGGAGCTGCGGGGGTCGAAAATCGCTTATACAACAGGCTTGTACGGCAAGCCGTGACACATATCCAGTGTACAAGGAAGTCTATCAACATTCGAACGCCGCACAGCCGTAGACGTCAACCGACGCCAGTAATACAAAGAGTGGTTACCACGACTTTTTCCAAAATTTTCCACACGAATATTGCACACAACGTGTCGAACAAATGATGAATTTTTTTGTTAACACAAATTCCGATTGTTACGAAGTGTAGCTTACGCTTCTGAGTACCGGTAAATTAAACTCAAAATGTTGTACATCAGATCATCGTCAGTTCAAAAAAAAAACAGGTCAAGTTGTATAACATAATTAGCTAACTTCTCCCTGACTTTGTGTCTTTTTCCTGACCTCTGCATTATTCCCCATCATTTCCTGGTCTCCAGAAATTCCAGTCCAAATGTTTGGTGGGAGATGGCGTGGCTCAGTGGTTAGGATGTCGGCCTCTGGCTTGCGGCCGTTCCCTGACCTGTGACCGATCTATGGTTGACAGGTGACCACTTGTGGGTAAAACTGTCCGCTATGGGTCAGCCAACTAGGCCTTCCATCCCTCCGGGTCGGTAAATGAGTAGTAATCCAACGTGGAGACCATTAAACGGAAGACAAAGAGTTGCATATGGCTCTATGGCTGCAGACCAAAAGTCCGTGGGCGGGGCTTGGGCTGCGGCCTAGGCTGTGCGCCTGCTCTGTTTGTGCTGTAGCAGTATTTTACACCTTTACCTTTGCCTTTTTTCACCCGTCTAGAAAAGTGGCCGCTCTAACAAAGGCAGTAAGAAACGCGCACTGTGAATGTCCACAGTTGTGGAACAGCCTTCCGTCCAACCTACGACAGTCCGACCTTACCCTTCATCAGTTCCGCCAGGCATTAAAGACGTATTTGTCCGGTTGACTGAGACTCCAGCACCTAGTGACTTTTAGTTTGTAGTGTGCTATACAAATGTTCTTACTTACTTACTCACTTATTTTCCGTCTCCGAAATGACCTATATTGTGTCGGGTGGGGCGTTAAACTCTACTCACTCACTCACTGACTTATAGTGAACTGACCTCGGTGGGGAGACACAAGCCTGGAACGTCCTGGCATTGATCGAGCGCGTAAGACAACGACGAAGACGACGTCGCCGACGAGTTGGTGAGCTCTTTGGCCGCGTCGCGCGACACGGCCGTCTCCGAAGGGTCCCCGACGCTCGCCTCTTCGTCCCCGTCGCCACCGTCGTCCTCATCGCTCCCGATACTGCCGCACACAAAAAAAACAAAAACCTAGCGAAAAAAGCTCAGGTGAACTCAGACTTCACAGTTTACTGTACGCTCGACAACTTTTCATATTTATCTAACGACGAGAAAAAATAACAACATGCATTTGCCTACATACTACCTTACGACTGTTTTGTACAGATTTTGGTTTTTATCTGGCAGACTTGCTTAATTACGCCAATTTTAGACGTTCGTTCCAGACTCAGTTCCATTCTTATATGCAGGTTATTCAAATCAAAGCGAATCAAATCATTTATTTCAGGCAACACTGCTCACAGAAAAAGGAAAGCAGACATAGAAAAACAGACAGGAGCACAGAAACACAAAGCAACTTAACAACAATAACTACTCATACGAGTACAGAATGTTCAAGACCAAGGCCAAGGCCAGGCAACTTCGAGGCCAAGGCCACGACTTTTGTCCTTGAGCTGTCCTCGAGGTCTAAGACAGTCCTATAAAACCCCATCCCTGTTATTAGGCACATTGCATTAAACGCACTATAGATAACATGACTGTGCACCATATAAACCGACTTAACTGCAATCGGTTGAGGGGTTTGGATTTTGCGAGGAGTGGGTTGAACTGGGAAACTGTGGCAGTGTTACCGTGTGAATGGTTTGGTTTCGCTTGGTGCCAGCTGGATTTCCATGCTTGCCGACAGCTGTCGACAGCTCGGCTTGTTCGCCACATTCTGCGCTGACAAACGCTCATCATCGTTACCATCTTTTTCCGCCGTGCCAGATCTCGACTCCGCCTGTTCACAAGTCGCACAAGCCAACATTGCAATGCCGTAAACTCCGGCTGTGCCTTAAATCAGACTACGCGGCATCAAGAAGTGTTAAATAGCTTCATATTACAGCAAACGCTGAGGAAAAGCTGTCAATAGCCAGAGAACGCAGGCTAGTACAGCATTAAGGGTGGAAATAAAGGGTAAATGATGCCTTGTCAGGGGCGTCCAAAGGCACCCCCAGCGACACAAAATGTGTCCATCCCCCAGCAGCCATGAAGGAACTTCCCTCTCCTTTCCCCCTCCACTATTTGATCCCTCCCCCTTTTTATGGAGATCTGGGAGTACCCAGGGGAAAATTTTGGAATTAAAGATGCTTGTAGGCGAGTTTTAGAGCATTTTAGACGGATACATCAACACATTTTAAACTTTGTCGCCCCCTTACTTCTTTATTTTTGTCCCCACTCCCGAGGATTTCCGGTGCGACATAAACAAAAAAGTAAACGAGGTTAATGTCGCCTCAGGCAATTTTGTTGATTCTGACATTACACCACTCCTACAGTCTACATGTGCGTATCTCCAGAAGCTGAAAATTTCGGGGGAAATTTCGGCACAAATTATAGTTTAAACTGTAGGAACTGCATAAACTCGTAGAACTATACAAATGTAACTCGGCAAAATACCACTGGTGTGGGTAACGACTGGAACACGGAGGACAAATAATACCATTATTTTTATGGTCGCTGCCAAATCTCAAACCAAATTGCCAAAAAAAGAAAATGCTGCCAAAAAAAGCCAAACCAAAATTCCCGGTGCCAGACAGACGGCTTTCAGAAATGCCAAATTTGACATATTTCGCATTTCAAAATGCCAGTTGGTAACCCTGGTTCAAACAAAGTTATGACAATCTTGTTCGTAAATCGGGCCCAAAAGGATGATAAGTATTCCATTCGAAGATCACAGCGCGTACCTGATGAAAGGCTTCAGCTGCGGTAACGACTCGTCCACTGTTGGTGCGGTCGCCACTGTCATTCCCGTCATTATCATCCTCAGTATCATCATCATCATCATCATCGTCGTCATCATCTTCGTCAAGAGGTTCCCCATTCTCCTCCGCATCATCATCCTCCTCCTCGGCAACGCTGCTGCCCTCTACCTCGTTCTCCGAGTTGTACTCGCTCGTGTCTGGGCTCGGGGTGCTCAGATGTTCAGCGTCCACTTCTCGACGGTCGGACACATCGGCTGCCGACGAAGTTTCGTCGTCGTTCTTCATCAGATGCGGATTCTGTTTCCACACCAAAAAAGGTCGTGTACCGTGAACCGGACCCCGATCCCCGGGATCGTGAACTGGCATCTGGCTATCAATAATAAGCTGTCAACTAAACCTACCCCTACCCCTAACCCTACCTAACCATAACCCTAGCGCTAACCCTAACCTTTAACTAAGCTTCTAGTTCCAAAAAAAGAGGAAAACCGATCGCCAGATTACTAATCGCTTGAACGTCGACGCCATTTTGATTAATCACGCCTACTGCGCTTGGAGCCTACAGCCTAGTAGGCATGCCACATGTCAGCCAAACATAACGACTGCCGGTGCACGATGCCCGGGATTGGGTGTCGGTTACCGGAACCCGATACATATTCTTTCTCTTTCGGTTTATTATGTTTATATTATTATGTTGGCGGCTGGCTCAGTAGTTAAGACGTCGGTCTTTGACTGGCGGACTTTCCCAAATCTACGCCTAATCTACAGTTGATATGTGACCACTTTGTTTGGCTGAAGGTCAAAGTCCCGTGTGCACAGGGCTTATCCTACGGCCTATAGGCTGCACGCCCACTATGTCTGTGATGCAAAGCGCCACTGCAGCTGCAGTTTGTGGCGCTATATGAAGCACACAGTGCTTAAGTTAAATTGTACTAGGCGTTTTAAAGTTTCTGAAATTTTTGTGAATGATAAAAATAGTGGACAGTTGGTTTGTTGGGATTTAGCAGCATTTGCAGTACAATTAGTCTACAATTACATTAATCCATTAAGGAATTATTGCTTGGCTATAGGGTTGATATCGGTCAGAAAAACGAAAAAAATACTTTAAAATATTTTAAGCTATGTGGACTACAATAATGTGAGAAAGTTAAGGAGACCTGCATGTGGCTGTTTTGCTGCAAGGTCATAAATAGAAGACCGAAAATAGCACGGTGAAAACAAAGAACTTAATGCAACGAAAAGAGCACGCACACTGGAAATTTACTATGATGCCGACAATGACCACAAAGTCTGAAGCGACTCCGCGACTGCCGTGCTCCTAAAGTGGAGGAGAAAGTGACGGCGGCAAACCTTGGCAAAAGTCCGCAGTTTCTCCTTGAACTTCACGTTGGACGTGTCGAGGTTCTGCATGAGGCGGAAGAACGCAAGTTCGTTGAAAAGGATCTCCGACAAATCCACCAGGAGGTCCTCGCCACAGTCCGACATCCTGCGTACACGACCGACAACTGAATATGAGGGCAAAAAATTAATGACGATGACAATCGACAATTAAATACGATGCTGCAGAAAACATATCTGACACGAAGACAAATCTAAAATCGGTATAGATGTCAAAACTTTGTAATGTGGCGTCTTTCTCCCCCATTTGTGGCTGTGTGCGTGTCAAAAGTAGATTCAGGGGGCAAAAATTGGCAATGACGACAGCGAAAAACTTCTGGCCTTTGAACTGGTCCAGTATAGTCATGGACCGACAAGCGGTCATGCAGCAAGACATCAATCAAGCGCAGCATTAGCACTGCTGACCGCACCTCCAAAACGACCT
>Ga0056115_1001092_pt1 | contig 12489 bp, 12 predicted proteins | sample WorMetOlspDAHAB1_FD_77007 | JGI IMG/M metagenome (GOLD analysis project Ga0056115, IMG submission 77007) | Marine gutless worms symbiont microbial communities from Max Planck institute for Marine Microbiology, Germany - Olavius sp. DAHAB.1 ... | reverse complement strand
GAAAAAAAAACAAAACCCCAAAATAAATCAACTCAACACGATAAATGAGTGAATAAAAAAATAGATAAATAACGATAACAATAATAAAAACTGGCAAAATAAAATCACTAAAAAATAAACTACTCAGCAAAGTTAATGTGGACTTACAACAGGAGTTACAGGACATATCAAATGCTATTAGAAAGTAACTTTCAACCCTCTTCAACTTATGTACTTTATTACCTTAATGTAAATAAAGTGAAACAAAAAATTCACATGATCGTTACTCATTTTAACACTAATCAAAATATATCCACATAACCAATTAATAATTCAGCAGTGCCTAACAAACAAATAAACTAACAATAATGACAAAATGCACTATCATTATGTTACGAAAATGAAACGTTTCCAAAACACTGCAGACGTAAAACCTTGGCTGGTGCAAAGAGCTGACCAATGACATCTTGAAGCAGATCTTGGAACATGGACAACAGTTCATCGGAGCTCATCTTCTTCAGCTGTCAATCAATTAAAACAAAGTCATCAGCCAGTAACTTTTACCAGTTTAAACTCAACCAACTGCACAAATAAACATAAGGCCAGTTAAGTTAAATAACTAGGCCAACCCATCCTTCCATCCCTCCAGAGTTGATATGTGAGTAGTAGTCTATGTTTCTACATGTGGGAAAAATATGGATTATGCGGGGGGGGGGGTTATGATCATGAAAATGGCAGACTTGGGCCATGTATGGATGTGCAGCGGATTGATAAGGTGGATGCCAGCTAAAACGCTGTATGCCATAGTCCGTGAGCATGGGCTTGGGTTGCAGGTTGAATGCTGGCTCCGTCTGTAATGCACAGCACCACTGAGCCTGCATACGCATATGAACCTTACCTTTTGCACGTCCACTGCACCAATATAATCCGGTGCAGCCATCTGCAGGTTTTTACAGAGCCGAGTGCACAATGATATCATACAAAGTTGGATGCCAGCTAAAATACCAATTGAAAAACAAGACACTACAACAGTCACACCCGCTATCTTTTTAACATCAGAAGCCAGTGCAGTTAATATATCCTAGTAAAATATTACTCACAAGTTTCACTCTTAATTTAAAAATTAAATTCAAGGACTTTTCACAACCTTCACTAACTTCTAAACTTAGTTTTCAATGATCTCTATAAGCTATACCACTTGCTCGGAACACATGCTATGTTCTTCGTATATCAAGTTATGTAATATTCTTTCACAAAACTGCCTATCTCAATATCCCGCATGATGCAATGTATAATACTGCGTGCTAAAATAATCATTTGCTGATAACTATGTAAAGTGTGTATCAAATGGACAAATGTCAAACTTTCAATGACAAAGCAGCAGTCAAAGTCAAATAGATTATATCAAAGAACTGCGCTATTACCGCTGAAGGATCAACTTTGTCCAGCTTCTTCTTGGTTGCTACCGACGGCTTTGTCACTACAGACGACGATGTTGATGACGAAGTGGTAGTAGTCTTCGGCGTTGGCGTTGATGTCTTCACACCAGCTGCAGCAGAGGTCGCAGCCGACGATGTCAGAGGTTTAGCGGCTGGTGTGGCAGTCTTGGTCTTCTGTCCCACTGTTGCAAACAGCAAACAAATAATAAACAAAGATATCCTAATCCACCACAAGCTGAGGCCTTTCATTGGCCCAATGCTCAACCCGTGACCACACAACGTGAATGTGTGTAATGCACACAAAGTAGCATATATTCCAACAGGTTAATCACATGCTCACAATCAAACAAGTACATTTGAAAAATACGGCCAAAAACAATTTACAATGTCCGAAAAATAGTTTTTGTCCGACTGTTGCAAATAAATTTGCAGACAATCTAATGACTTCCATAATATTCACACAAGAAGTTTCAGTGTTCATTGAGGAAACAGTTGATTTTTGGTTCACATGCTTTCAATAATCAGAGCACTCACGGGCATTATGAAGACATGCAGAAATCTTTTCAAAGGCACGAAAGGGAATCTCATTAGACTGATGCTGATCAGCTTGCCTGCATGGAGATCAAGATCATGTAACTAGCTTTGGGCATGCGTGGCTGACAAGTCATAGACCCAACTCTTTACCAGCAACATTAATAGTAAGTAAGTAAGTAGGGAATAAATTGTACATAATCATAAATATACAATCATTAAGCAGGTGAATCTGCAACAAAGCATTAACAGTACTCACATGACTGAACCGTAGCTGAAGTCTCCTTCGTTCCGTCCTCCAACTTTGAGAGGAAATCGACCGCTTCCTGGAGCATCTCGGCCGGCAGTCGACCAGCAACTTGGTTCAGAAGACTCAGTGGAACATGACCACTGACAATTTCCTTCATCAGCTCCTTCGGTTCCAGCTTCATCAACCGACCCAGTACAACCTCTCGACTCTCTTTCGGTTCCACTTTACCATCAGATGAAGACGCAGCAGCGCCATCTTTAGACGACTGACTGCTGCTGGGAGTAGCAGCTGATGCTTCCGCTGAAGCCACCGAGTTACCGACTTGCGACTTATCATCAACCTACGACCAGCAAATATTTCATTATAATATTTATCTGATTACGCCACCAGCAGCACACACACACAACAGGGCAATCATCATCATCATCATCATAAACATTTTAATGTGGCCCAAATAATGTTAATTATTGCAAGGACCACAGGTGTCCAGACAGTAGTGATGAATGGTGATAGTAACAACGTTAATAATAATCATAATCATAATAAACTTCCTCAAGAACACATCTAACAACAGCTAACAACAACAATAAACTGGACAGTTTATAAGGTGCTGCAACGTGGTGGGAGTCACACACACAGGTGCCTAACAATGTTCGAACATGCTTCCGCTGTAAATGTCTGTCAGTGACTGTACGAAATCAGGAATGGGCAGGCCTGCTCGTTGGACTGGGAGACTCATTTCAGTTCAGTTTGAAGATTCACAACAAGGATTTTGGAAAGACGCAGGAAGCAAGTTCCAGTTTGACAGATCCAAACACGGCAACACTTCGCAGTCCATGGGTTGATGTTGTGTGTGGTTCATGGAACAAGCAGATTGCCTGCCGTAAGCAGCGGAGTGAAGGTACATACGACCGAGAACTACTGTCTGGAACATGTTTGCGAGGTATGATGGCCCTGCGCCATAAAGACAATTATATAGGATTGCATACACAGGGTGTCCCAAAAATGACCCCTATGCTGTTTTGCCAAAATTTCTATAACCAATGGCACTTTTTCAGCCAAATTTTACACACACATGTACTCACAAAGATACACATGTTGACCATTTTTGGTGTTTAATTTCAAAGTATACAGAGTATGATAACATTTTTATCAACTAGAGTCTTAAATTTTGCAATAAATATTTTCAACCTAATGCATATCACGTGATGTTTTCTAGAAAACTGCTAGGGAAACGGGTTCGAAGGCACATTATCATAAAGTCAGTCACACTGAATGTTCAAAGTGTCCGCCAGCGCTGAACAGCTCCTCAGTTGTTGATGGCTTACTTGTCCAGCTTGTGATATCCAGCTTGTGATAGGCTTTCAGCATGGCACCCCACACATGATAATCGAGCAGATTAAGATCTGGCGAGTTTGGTGACCATTCATGCTTTGCAACAGTCATTGCAGTAGCGTGTAACCAGTCTTGCGTTGCATGCGCGGTGAGCTTGAGAGCCATCCTGTTGAAAGATAAAACCATGGAATCAGTGAGGCAGCGTCTACGACAAGTTTCGGAATTAAATTGGTAACGTAGTCAGCATTACAATTTTGCAGTCTCGCAGACAAAATGAAGATGACAGTAAGCCATCAACAATCGAGGAGCGTCGCACAACACTGGATATGATCTGAAGTGACCTTCCTCAGAAACCTGTGCCAATTAAGGGCTGTCCAGAACTTTCGTAAGCGACTGCAAGCATGCGTGTTCAAGGCTGACGGACACTTTGAACATTCAATGTGACTGACTTTATGTTAATGTGCCTTCAAACCCATTACCCTAGCAGTTTTCTAGAAAACTTCACTTGATATGCAATATGTTGAAAATTTTTATTGCGAAATTTGAGACTCTAATTGATAAAAATGTGTATTTTTGTTGAGTACATGTGTGTGTAAAATTTGGCTGAATAAGTGCCATTGGTTATAGAAATTTTGCCAAAACATCATAGGGGTCATTTTTTGGGACACCCTGTAGTTTATATACAATTGTCTGACGAATCAAGAAGTCAGTTCAATGTCGCATGTCACGTCGGAGATGAGGTCGCACTTTGGCCTCTGCGTGAATCTACGCACTTGAGACTCAGGCCACATACTACAACATGGAATATCGCTAATGCGCTGTTACATGACCAGGGTGGACAGAACTCCTGCATCGCAGATGCCAGTCTATGTTGAATGGGTTAGCAGTGGGCGCTTGCAACCAAGTCAGTGTTGGGCTAACTATATCCACTCCTCCAACGTAGTAATGCTGGCCAAGATGGGGTGGTAGTCGACAGTAGTCATGACAGATGCCATTGTGTACATCAATAAACAGTAAAACGTTAAAGTGCCATTACAATTTGCCAAAACACAGGGTGCACCACAAAAGTAAGCTCAGCACCAAACCATCAATGAATTGGATTACAACCTGCCAACAAGACATTTTTTCCTTCAAATTCGAGTGCAAATAAACAAAATATTATTACAAGTTGTATTAAATATTCTATGCCTGACGTAATATGCGACGTCATGCGATGTTTGAAATAAGTGTAGTATGTGACATACTGTTGATGACGAGCCGAAAAACAGAAATGCAGGGAATCAAATTTTTTTTACATGAATTCTCCACATAAAAGTTATTAGTGATGTGGACCTCATAGCTTGCTAACAAAAACGGATGCATTTCCAATTATTTCATCTATATTTCAGCTTCATAGAACTGCACAGAAACTGATGCTATATATTACACCTCACACAGAATATTTAATACCAACCATGGACACTCTAATTTGACAAAAAATACTAACTTATTGACAGGCATTAATATAATATATTGATAATTCAGTACAGGATACTTTTCTGGGCCAGCCTGTACATTTAAAAAGTAACTGGTACCGACTCGCACTTACAGTTAGTTACTTTTGACAGTCACGTTCACGAATCGTAAACACGTTTGTTTTCCACTAAGGTATAGTCATGTAATACATTTACAGGTGTGCAGTATGCACCTTACTGCTGGCATGAACAGAAATTCTCCAATGTTTAAAAACAGAAATCAGGCATAATTTATATTTTAGTTTTCCTATCTATTTTATTCAGCTTTTTTATTTCATTCTTTTCCCATTTTTTGTATCACATTTTACATTGTTGAGCAACTCGTCCATGCCCTATAGCAGGCGCTATACACATTCTATTTACTGATATATTTGTACGGCACATGCAGTATTCCAAACAAGCTGACATAAAACTGTTACATTTTACAGTCCGTGTATAGAAGCTCAATGTGTTAAAAACCGGCAACCATATAAGGAGGCTCTTCCAATACAGCACATGCTAAGATGTAAAATTAACATGAACGCTGTTACACTGGAAGGCCGAAGCTTAGGATAAATTGTTGATGATGTACACTGTGGGCCATAAAAACTGCACAACTTTTATTCCCAAGTTAACTGCGCAAATGTGTATACACATTTACCGGTATTTAAATGGTTCATTCACAAAAAGCAGAAAACAAGACAGAATGATGCGTGTCAGCCTCATGTTAAACCCGTTGCCACAAATTTACACACCAAGAATACTCAGCTACACAAATTTGCAATAAATTTATTCAAATCGGCATTATTGCAATATCACTTAAATGACGTAGCTATCTACAGGGTGTTCCCAAAAAGAAGCCCCCCACCAAATTAGAAAACAATCACTCTAATCTTACAAAGACATCTAACCTCACTGTTTCTAATAAAATTAGTTGGTAGCTGCTTCTTTTTGGAATACTCTGTATACCAGGAACCATGTTCATTGTGCATACACGTCAGTGCACATTAATTTATAGAATGTGTTAAAACGGTAAATTAGTGTGCACTGTAGAGTTGTGAAAAGAGTATTGAAATTCTGCAAGACAGTGTGGCAACAGATTTGAAATAAGGTGACCGTTGTAATTTCAACGCTAAAACAGTTATTTAGCTATTTAGTTACCGTATTCAGGTGAAGTGTGTCAACTTATCACTGAAAAGTAGCAAAGTATTTATGGTGCACAGGAAATGTGGCACGATACCAGGGTGACTTGTTCTGAACAAGCCAAACACCAGTTGGTAACGAAACGAAAATGAAACAATGCTGCGTATTTAATTGGTGGAAATTTATCAAGACGTTTTACAGTACTGTCCCTAATTACTTATTCCCCAGAAAGACTCGTAGATAAGATAATATGGCAAGTGGACATTATGCACTGCATTTGCTATTAATTTTTGGCAAACAGGAAAGACTTTCAAAGATCTTCCCAGACTGTCACAACAAGACCACTCAGCAAATGCCTAAAAGCTAAACTTGCAGACATGATGTTGGAATCAATATCCATTAGTGAGTAGCTTAACGAAGTTTGCAAACTGGCAATGTCAGACACTGACCATACTATGGTGCCTTATGCCTTGAGGATCGAGCCGCGGTCATCTCACTGAGGACAAGCGAAGACAACGCAAGACTCCAGGCCAGATCCACACATCCACCTCCTCCACATTACAGGTGGACCTATGGCTCCAGGAATGGACTGTTCTCCCACATTCGAACACATCTGTGATCAGAGATCAGTCGTGTCGACCGCTCAGTCCAACATGCTGTACTACACACATCAGTTGAAAGGCTGAAGCTGTACAGTACTCGTCGTTAGGAAAAGCCAGTGCAGATTAGAGTGCAGTTCATATGCTTTCCGTATATTCCAGAGTCATAATAACAAGTACCGTAATCCAGCAGCCACACTCGAGGCACAATCAGCCAATGCTTTCAGCTGACAGTGGTCCAATTCATAGCAGACTACAGCAAGGTCCAGTAAAATACGCTGACAACAGGAGGATTGCCGGACAGAAGCAGTTTTCAGATGACGCTGGAACGACTCGACGGATGACATTCAAATGACACAGCGAGTGCACCTTTGTCTGTTGCTCCACACTGACAGTGTTACAGTAGTTTAACGGATCACTTATCGCTGACCCAACTGCTCAAGTTCCCAGTTTCAACTTGCCGCGCCGTGTATGGTTCCCTGGTGGTCTCCTGGCTCTACATCTTGCTGAAAATAGTGGTGTTGTCTGGCTCGACACACAAAGCATACGATAAAGAAAAGAAACAAACAGAAGTAGTCCAGGTGAGCTGTCCAGTCGAGATCTCAGGTTCAAGTCAACAATGAAACTGGTATCAGCTGATGACGCTCGAATCCATGCAGATAAGTAGCATACAAAACACAAAGCAAGGACGCGTATCTGCAGACCATCATGATGACTTATTGACTGAAACAAACACTGGACTAGATTAGCAATTTTTTGGCATCACACAAGATATACTGTAGCTGGCTACACCAAGTCTGCACTGATCTCAACCTTCCAGCCTCTGACGCTTTGAACTTTGTCCTCTATTGGACCCCATGGCGAGCAGTCGCAACGGATTCCGGACTATGCACTACATGATGACACAAGATGTACACACAGTGCCCCCAAAACATCTACCTTTTTGTTTTTGTAACAACCAAAACATCCACGTAAAAAGTTAAGCTTTTGTTCAGTCAGTTCAACTGTTTGCTCATATTTGTACTTACACAGAAATAAAAACTGATGGTCATTGATCGAGAGTTCTACTGTATTTAGTGAAAGTTACATTTTTGACCAAAAATAGCTGAAAAAACTGGTTGTATGTGAGCCCATGCGACCTGTCAATTGTGAATAGCTACATACTATGCAGTTTTAAAATCACTGTAATGCTTGGAAAGTCGATAGTTATGGAAGTTTTCATTAATGTGTTTTAAAAAGTAAGTTAGCAAACGCAAATCTACATCGTTTCACAAAAAATTGCTTCAATTAAGCCACCGGTTTTAAGCCAAAGACGAATAACACACTGTGTCCCACAAAAAACACTCCAACTTTAGTGCATTATAGCTCCAAGTTCCATGGTCGAATTTTGATTATTTTTCGTAGTAAAATTGAAAATAGTTTTTAAAATAATGTGCAAGTTCCACTTTTGCTGACTATTGGTTTGTATATGGCAGCGACCGAAAAACGTGCACTGCTCGGTAAAAACTGAACCATGAACCAAGGAACCGAATTCATCCATGGAGCTTGCGCCAAATATACGCAACAGTCGGTGCATTTTTTCTGGGACACAGTGTACTCAGTATTTCGTCAGGTTTTGACATCCACACAACTGGAACTTAGGCCACCTGTGATGCTAAACTTTTGCCTAAAATGTCCAGCAGTTGTTCGAGATGAACATGGAGATTATTATGGCTACCAGACTGATCCTGTGCAGTCAATTAGGAACCAATCCATATTAACATCAGTTATCATATCGGAATATATGGGTAAAATAGGGTTTAACATCCCACCCGTCAACACAGAATAGGTCTTTTCGGGGACGATTTTTAGGCACTACATAGCCCAACCAACAATGTCAAAGCACCGAAGGACAAAATGGTTTTGTGTATGCCTGCTGTTGTGAGTACCAATTCCCGCCATAGACGACTGTGAAACATATCAGTGATTGTGAAATACCTTCACGGCGGCAGGACCTGCAACATTCGACTTCTCACTGAAGAAATGTTCAACAGCCTCGGACAGCGTCGAATTCTCTGCCTCAGCTCGGGTGATGCCAGTCACTTGGGTGCTAGATCCATCATCGCTAGACAACGAACCATCATCCTTTAGTCCACTTGTTCTACCCACATGTAGATACACGGGGTGACAGTGAACTCATTCTCTCCATACAATAGTTAACCGCCGCCATGTTGGAGGTATAGAATGCCGCAGCAGAAAAGCAGCTGTGTGTGGAATTGAACACGCTTTGCAAGAAACCTCGGCATTAGAATGTCCAGACTTCCGCTTTTAACTACTCGCTCCACTGTTGATAGTGCGTATACCTCCAACATGGCGGCGTGGTTTTTATGTTCAGTTTAATGACGTCGCTGCACCTTGTGTACAGCTGTCGCAGTCATTCCAGAATCAAATGCAATGGTTTGTGGAGGAATTGTGACTGTCTGAGAAGTGACTATAAAATTCTGCTAGGAAGACAGAATTCGTGCATTGTGTTGCACACAGAGCATTGTAGGCAGCAGTTGCAGCTATGCCTGTTAGAGATGGAGATGGAGTGGTGATAAAAAAGTCGATGTGATATTTTAGTCAGAGAGAAGAGGCAAAACAACAGGGCATCAAAGAACAGTCAAGACGTTTAAGTTTACCAGCCACAATGAGACACCCTTCCACAACAGTGGCGTTTCCTTTTCACCACCCCACGCAGTGAAGTCGCGTTCCTACCGGCAGAGAGGTCAAACAGACAACATCCATCGCTGTTGTTACGAACGCCAGCAGTGTTCACAGTCGGAAGCGGGCAACGTTAAGCCTCGTCCTGTCTGGACTTAATCCCCTACATTTGTGCACTCGGGGCTGGCCAAACCAACGCTAACAGCCATCTGCCTGTGCAGCACACTCATCATAAGCCCAGTAGACAACATCTTCACCTGGTCCCAGCGACCCACTCCATCAGAACAAGCCCCATCTGCAGCCAACGGCACTGTGCCCTCGTGAACATACTCACAGACACCAGCAGGCTGACAGCTTCCAGCAACCAGTCACAAGCTAATAACCCGCATAGCATCCCCAGCATATCTGATCTCCACCAGCCTCAGCAGTCACTCGAAACTGTTTCAGTGGGATTCCCATGGCCAGAACAGAACCCGACAGAGATCTGTTGTTCTTGTAACCACCCTTGATCATTCCAAGTGATTGGTTGCATCATCTCCCGAATCTTCTCCCTATATCACGCTATTCCGCACAGTCGTATACTGCCTTCTCCAGTGTTAATCCTATCCATGTCAGAATACCGTCCACCCTCGAGTTTCTCATTCTTCTCCAAGTGTGTGTTGTTCCTGGAGCGTCCTCCTGGGTCTGTCGCCAAAGCAGCCTTTTCCATGAGCTCGTACCACAATCTCGGCAAACCTTCTGTCAAATAACCAGGCTCGAAGGGTTGGAGGTCCTTCTCTGCTGTTCTCAGCCACATCTGTCTACATCAACCGGGGCCATTGCAACAAAAAAGCCACTAGTTGGCTACCTAGAAAGGCAAGAGCAGATTGTTGTAATGAAAAAAGTGAACAAATGATACAGGACAATTCAGCGAAAAGAATTACTGAAACTGCAGAAAAAAACGAGAAGCATAGATTAATGCAACAGCTGGTGGAACTGGATTTGCCGACAGTATCGATGACCTGATGATCGAGATTGACAATACATCCGGTTGTTGGCATGTCAACTGCTTGAAGCTATAGACAGCGAATATGACACATTTATCACACATGTAACACAGCAACACATTGTACAGCATGTCCCAAAAAATTGAGCCAAATTTGGTGCACTTTAGCTCCACGTTGAATGAACATATTTTGATAATCTTTTAGCAGCAAGATGAAGAATGGTTTGTAAAATCTTATGCATACTCCAATTATAATGTACCTTTGGTTTTACTAATATCGTGCTTTTAATTAGCAGCAACGAAAATTGCGCATTCCGGACGTCATCACATGCTCGTTAAAGAGTCAAGCACATTTAGCTGGAAACGCTGGCATTTATCATTCGTCATTCCACAGCTGTGGCCACCTAACATTTTGGACCTAATCAGAGTTGATTACGGTAAAACATATCTCAACTATGCAAGCGACTTTAAACAGCGCCTCATTGACACACGGGCACATATCACATAAGAACATCAACGAAGCTGTTGATCAACAGAGAAAGCAGTTAAGTGTGTATGAAAAAATGAATGCCATATTTATAAATATCTGCTAAATGTTTTTTTTTCAAAGCGATTATCCTTCATAAATAATTGTTTTCATAGCCAACAACAGTCTATTGCTGAAAACATACGTTACGCGTTGTATTATTTCAGTCGCTGCCGTATAAAAACCAATAAAGTTATAGAAAAACAGTTAGCTAAAGCGGAAACATGCATATAATTTTTTTAAACCATTCCGTTTCTTACTACAAAAAAATTAACAAAATTCGTCCTTGCAATTTGGAGCTAGAACGTGGCTCCATCTTTTTGGGACACAATGTATATGCACACGCACGCACACACACACACACACACTGCGATTCGCCCACCACTGCAATGTGAGCGTAATGACTATGTCCACAACAGCTCAGCTGACATGATACTGCTGAGCAACAATAAGAAACCTCTCAGTAAGACTTCGCTTATAGATAATGGGTGAGGTGGTGGCGAGTACTCGGGTGAAGGTTATGGAGGTGAAACCTATGATAGCTCTTACCCAACAGGCGGTAGAGATGCAGGTTTTTATGGTGATCAGGGTTACGATACTTCAGGATCATAACCTGCTGGTAATGTAGCAATGTCTGGATACGAAAAGCAAAGGTTTAGCGATATGGTTACGAGCCAATTTTTTTTTCTTTCTTTTTGGAAATGGATAGCACTGTATTCGCATATAAGCTGCTGTTATTCTTAGAAGAAGGTCTTCATTGCCATGCACACAGTTCAAACCTGAACGTTTTATTTTTTCAGAATACAAAAAAATGCTAAATTTAACGTTATGTTGTTGCTGGAGTTTTTATGAACACTGGTTCAACATTTCCACACTAGGTGGCTCGTTTGGCGTAGTGGTAACAGTGTTGGTCACGACAACAAAGGTATGTCGAGCCCGGTTGGTACTGGGATTGATAACCACCTTTGTCTGGTCTACCATTCCAGCATTATTCCAGGCCACTCAGCCTCACCATCCCTTTGCAATGAGTACTGATGATGGTTTCGGCCACCGCCAGGGAAGAAACGGCAAGTTCTGCGTAGAGTCGGCCCTGTTATTGTATCCTAGGTTATCTAACCCTAACCGGATCAAACATCAAAGGGATAAGCTCTGTAGCAACGGCCATCACCGTCTATGGGTAAATCCTCTTATTCTCAGTTCCATATTGATGTCCTCTATAAATCTCAGACTCACCCAGTCAGTACACCACATCCATCATCCTTTGCTGTGGTTTTTTCTACCATCTTGTGGAATCTCCTGGAAGCATGTTTCTACACTCTGTGCCCATGCCAAGCCGACGGCTCAATCTGACATATCTTTACTGTGAGGCTCAACACAACCAAAGCTATGCATGATTCTTCAGGTCAAACTACCAAAACTGGGAACTTCTTCGCAACGTTAATAATACGGCCACACATGGTGCAGTTCTCGGTAGTCACGATGTCTTGTAATGAAGCCTCCAAAATCAATATACGTTTTTCAAAACAT